>Ga0153985_1000185_pt1 | contig 19182 bp, 16 predicted proteins | sample TSGA069MetaG_FD_104715 | JGI IMG/M metagenome (GOLD analysis project Ga0153985, IMG submission 104715) | Attine ant fungus gardens microbial communities from Georgia, USA - TSGA069 MetaG | ecosystem: Host-associated > Fungi > Mycelium > Unclassified | place: USA: Georgia, Alexander Wildlife...
AAGGAGATTCTGTGGAATTGGTGAGAAGGGAATGCTGGGTTTTCAGTGCAGCTGCTCTAGTTAAAGTTAAGTTATAAACGCTATGTATTTAATTTTTCTCAATTTTATGTGTGATTTTTATGGATGTTCACGTGAAGATACAGGGCCAGACACAATAGATTAAGATGACTGCATTTTTTTGGGTTTTTGGGCTGGGGCTTATAGAAGCATTGACATGGACCTGTGGAGCCCTAGTGGATCCCATATCTATATGTACAATTGTAAATAATCAACAGCAATATAAAGAGAGAGAAGCTCACCTGATGTCACTGTAAGGTTGATGACTGAGGTGTACAATCCTGGTGAATCCCCATATTAACCATTGATAATGATACTGGATAAGAAATGGAGTGAAAAACCATAGGAAAGAGTGTACTTGGTCCGCTGATGCAAAATGCATTGGTCCATTTCAACACTATGCTACGAGTAGCTGGTCACCGGTGTCAGAAAATTACATCTAGCATAGCTGCAAATTGAGTAGGATGGACAGAGCGGAAAGCTCCACAGTGATCCGATGATGCGGAAGCCCATTCTAGTAATCTGCGATACAGATGACCTCCTTCCATTCATCCATGTCCCGCAACACCTTCTGCAACTCATTTTTGATTGTATCGTAACAATCTCTTCCAAGGGGAAGTTCTCTGGGAAGGGTTTCCCCTTAGCATCACCTTCACCCCGTACAAAGTCCACAATAACCTCAACCGCTTTCTTTAGGTTTCCGGGTCGTTTCCCGTCGGCCACTAAAACTCATAAAGCTCTGTAATAGAAAACATAGATGGTTTACCTTTCAGAACACCATCATTGGTGTGTATAGTAGACTTGTATTCGTCAATACACGATTAAAGGTTTGCACTTAGTTTCAGCGAGGAAGTATCCAGGTTCTATGCACACCGAGCGAAGGTCGAAAGGAGTGATCAAGGAGTGATCTTAGCATGGAGCGTTGATGAGATACCTATGTTTACAATAGGAAGCCATGAGCAAAAACTATCTAAGAAGACTACAAAAGCAAAAATTTTACCGCGGATTGCATGGTTGGTCGCAGCGTAGACTCCAACACTTGGACATGCCACCCAACTCGCCAATAATCCAATGAATACTACGGTACCAGACCTCCTCTCACACATATATGGAAGGAAAGCCCTCGTAATGTTCAGAGCACCAAAGAAATTTGTACTCAATTGTTTGAGAGTATCTTTGGGCCTTTGGAAGTGAGTAAATGAATATTATGTTGAGTTAAAAACGAGCAGCACAAAATGGAGGGAACTCGTTGCAAACATGCAATGTACTTCATTACTATCTTGACTATTTATTCTAAACAAAACAATAAGACGTGAAACAATAAGATGTGTGACTATGTGACTATTTTGAGTATAGCATTCGATATTCCAACATATCATTGATGAAGAGGCTGATCACATATCACTCATGAGCTTTCTTCGATAGCGCTGATAGATACACAACCTGATATTGACCATTTGTGTAACGAGTTTAATTTGTGTTCGCCATACGACATCATTATGATGTTCTTATGACAAGGGGATGACAGAGAGATGTTGCAATTTTGGAAGGAGGGGCATGAGGCTTAAGTAGGATGTATATATAGCGAATAGTAGGATAGTGAGACCTTAGCTTTGTTCTAGTTTATATATCATCCTCTTAACTCAAACACCGGATTTGGAGGGGGATTGTAACATAAGAATGAAGCTACCAATATACATACCAATCCTATTTCATCACCATGATCTCACTTGCCATCATCACTGCATTCCTAACCACTATCATAACCTTGTCCTTCAACTCTTTGTCCAACACATGGAAGGACCTAGGAAATGAAACCAAGAATGCTTATACAACCAGTATACAGAACTTTGTGGAAGAAATCAAGAAAGATTTTTCAGACAAACTAGTCAAAAGGAAAACAAAGGAACCTGATGACTTTGAAGGAAGCACAGATAAAGTAAAGGCTTGGTGCCAAAGAATGACACTATTCTTCCAGAGCAATGATGTCTCAAAGAAATGGGAGAGGATTGAAATGGCTTTAGGGAAGATTAAAGGAGAAAAGGAAAATTGGGCCCAATGATGGGCAGATGCACAGATCAGGAAATTTTTACCCTTTCAAAAGGAGTGAAAGGAGACTGATGGAGAACTTGATATATTGACCATGACAAACAAGCCTCCATTTGAGACTTGGGAGAAAATGACTGATGAAATGGCATAGTTTTTTATATCAATGGAGACCCAAACCCATGCAATCAAAAAGTTGATCAAACTCAAGCAAGAGAACCAATTACTTGAAGATTTCTGGTCAGAATTTGTCACTTGGAAGGAGCTTTCAGGATACAACAAGGTGGCCTTAGTAGGCCTATTCAAGAAAGGAATCCATCTAGCACTAGCTCAAAAACTGATAGAGATTGGTCAGTTAAGGAACTCAGACCTATTAGATAAATGGTATGAAAAAGCATTGAGTTTTGAGAGATTGAGAAGGGAGGCAATTTAGGAGTTAGGTAGAAAGAGAAATTTAGAAAATTCAGGGAATGTAAAGAAGAAATCAGTTTTGGATGTTCTGAGGTAAGACTCCAACACAATGGATGTGGACAGATGCAAAGAGATGAGAAAATGTTATAACTGTGGAGAAACAGGTCATATCACTGCAAGGTGCTCCAAACCAAGAAAGGAGAGGAGAGAGGAAGTGAGGGTCATAGAGAAAACAAGGGAGGATTTTTCCCAGGGCAGGGAGTAAGCACCAAATCACCTACCTTCATAGATTTGAAAGTTCAATTACCTGAAGAATCAATGAGAGACTTTTTGGACTACTTTGGTGCAAGAAATTATGAAACAAATAAAGGCTACTCAACAGAATGGATAGCAAAGAAGATACAATGGAGCAATGACAAGGAAACAATTGGCATACTAAAGGTGTAGGCCCATAGTTCAAGAGCAGAAGAGTGTACAAGAGAAAAGTTAAAAGAGTTGAATAGAATGACTGACAATGAAGTCTTAATGGCTCTTAAAGTGTTAGAGGAGCCCTCAATACTTAGGAAAATAGGAGATAAGCAGCTAAACATTTGAGTCAAACTATCAACAACAGACACTCATAGGATATTCTGTAAACAGGTCTTAGTTGACTCAAGAAGCTCTAGCTCTTGTATAAGCCAGAAATTTGTAGAGAAAAATCATATTGACACCCACAAGCTACCATTTCCAATCACTTGCTATAACACCAATGGCTTCGCAAACAGAGATGAAAGTGTCACAGAAGTTGTCGAGATGAACATGACTATTGGCAATTATCAAGAATTGTTTCAACTATCAGTAACAAACCTTGGAAATCACGACCTATTTCTGGGATATAACTAGCTACAAAAGCACAACCCAACTATCAACTAGAAGTATTCTTTGATAAGTACTCAAAACTATCGATAATGGTGCAAAAAAATATACATTCCAAGGGAACCAGATGAGAAAGTTGAGAAAAAAACAGAAGAGAACACAATAGAAGATAGAGAGAAAGTATTATTTGTTAATCTAGAAGAGAAAGCCTAAAAAAGAGAAGAGCTGAATATCAGAAGTATGAGCACAGAAGAAGTGGAAAAAAATGTCCCCAAAGAATATAAAGACTTCAACAACTGAGTCTTCAACAAATTTGTCTTTGAAAAATTGCCAGACCAGTCCAAATAGGACTATGCTATCACACCATACAAACGTTTAAGGCAAAATAAGTAACAATTTGCACCCTCATAACCAGAATAACTGGCTCAAGAAAAGAGCTCGGCCTCCCAGGGATATTTTCTAGATGCCTAGTCGTGGACTTGAGCATCTAGCTTGGGTAGTAGAGTAGTGGCTGTGACCACTGCTACATATACCTCATAGACACTTTCCCAGGCACCTTGTATTAGATTTCCAATGGATTTCCCTTCTAGAAGTACTCTTGAGGGCAGAAGCAAACTTAGATGAATTAGCATAGCCCAAGTGACATCATATCTCAGTGGCTGGCAGTGCTATTTGTAGAAGAGTTATGATCAGATCTAAGCCACCATCACTGATGGCTAATTATGGCAAGATCAAGAGAGTTGAGCTATCATGGAGTCGCATTGCAATGGCAGTGGAAGAAAATAGGAAACTAGAGGAATGAGAAGGCATAGAGGAGGTAGAAAGAGGAACAGAGAAGCTAAGGAGAGAGACAGCAAGAAGACTAAACAAAGATAATGTGCTCGAGGGCAAGATGACTCAAAATTGCTGTCTCTATCTACAGCCTAGTAAGAGGCTTAAAACTCAACCATCATGCAAGAGAGAATTCCTAGAGTAGGGTTAGAGAGTTGGGAAGTAGTTGTCTAGTGTTCGGGAAGGGCACCGTCTTATCATTGCAGTCTTGCTATGTTTGGGAATTTGGAGGTTTTCTTTGTCTCACTTTCTTTGTTGTCTCTTTGCTTTGTAATCATAATAAAATACTCTAGGGCATAGAGGGGAACTCAAGCACCATATCCCTATCATCATCCCTTTTTGTTGCTCTAAAGCTTAACAGCTATTTTGAGTGACTGAGTTTCTAGTTATCTAAAGTGTTTTCTTTTAATTTCTAAAACCCACAAAACCTTTCCCTCAACAGGAATTTGAGCCCCAATAGACTTGGGCATTCGCTTACGCTAGGAGTTAACAGCTTACTACCTGTTATTAGAGTTAGCTTCCAGTTGTATGGTTAGCTGAAGAAAAGCCCACACGACAGCATGGGAGTTTTAGGTAGTTCTGCTATATTGACAGCAAGCCAGACTACTAGACTAGGTAAGGGCAGTAGTGTCATAACGCAAGACGAACACGCATCTTAGAAAGTCTATTATGATAAGATCTATCTCGAGTAAATTCATAAACATTTTATTATCATTTCTTTTGGTCTTTTGAGTTGCACCTCTCTATTCCTCCCTTATTCTTAAGCTCTCTTTTATATTTGATCATCTCTCTAGTGCCTACTTGTTTAGTACACAATTGTGAGACATCTCAGAGATCTTTTCAATTCCCATTTGTTATCACTCTTGTATTGTGATTAATTCCCTTTGATCCCCATCAATGCCATTGAGTTAACACCTAATGTAACACTGAAGGACTGCAAGGTGTATCCATTAAAAGTCAAAGAACAAGAAGAACTCAATAAATTCCTTGAAGAACATTTGAAATTGGGATAGATCAGACCCTCCAAGTTACCATATGCAGTCCTTTTCTTCTTTGTAAAAAAGAAAGATGGATCTCTTCAACCAGTACAAGACTATCAACAAGTCAATGAAGTGACAATAAAGAACAAATATCCCTTACTACTAATCCAAGAGCTGATCGATAAAGTATGAGAAGCCAAATATTTCACTAAACTCAATATTTGATAGGGATATAATAATGTGAGGATAAAAGAAGAATGTCAGCGTCTAAAGTCCAATGACTAGAATTAAGCCAACTGTCTCTTTGTTTAGAGTTTGACAAAGAGAACTCAATGGAGTTCTTGCTTATTTCTCTACTACTTATATACTTTACTACTGTGGCTATGCGCTCGCTCTCCTATGGTCCTCATGTTACTCTAGTCATGTGATACACTGTGACTGTGACTTGTGATGTGACCATCTGTGACATTGTGACAAAGTCATGTGATACTTTCCCGTGCTCCATCTTGTAGTTGTAAGTCCAATAAGAAAAGAAAAGAAAAGAAAAGAAATATAAATAATGACTTAGCCATTTTGCCAAGTCATGACAAAGAAGATGAGTAGAAAGTAGCTTTCCAAACCAACTGAGGTTTGTTCAAACCTCTAGTCATGTACTTTGGCATGTGCAACTCATCTGTAACCTTTCAACTCATGATGGATGTCTTATTTCATGAGCTAATAATATTAGGAAAAATTGTGATCTATATGAACAACATTCCAATCTTCACCCAAATAATGAATGAGCACAGAAGCATAGTGAGATAAGTCCTACAAATATTGGCCAACAACAAGCTATTGCTCTACCCAAAGAAATGCAAATTCCATCAAACCAAAGTTAAATATCTTAGAGTCATCTTGTCACAAGACAATGTAGAAGCTAATCCCACCAAAATAAAAGAAGTAGCTTAATGGCTAGAATCTTGAGACAAGAGAGAAATACAACAATTCTTAGGATTCTGCAACTTCTATCACAGATTTATCCCTGGATTTATATGAGTTGCCAAACCACTAACAGAGTTAACAGGAAAAAGAGAGTAGAAATGGTAAGAAGAAGAGAAGAATGCCTTTAACAAGCTTAAAAACAAGATGACAAACTCTCCAATACTAACTATTCCCCACCCCAAGCAAAAAATGCAACTAGAAACCAATGCCTCAGAGTATGCCATATGTCACAAACTTCATTTGGTCATATCTCCACCAATTCTTCAACGATTCCCACGGTCCCAAAGCCAGCTTAAAGCCCTTAAGAAGACCTTTTGATCGATGCCAGTCACGTCTCGAGGCGATCAATAATGGCCGAGATATTAAGCAGATCAACTAGTAACCACTATGTTACTGTTTATTAAATTGCTAATATCTCGGAAACTGCCGAGATTAATGCTTCAGTTCTAGGCTCAGCAGAAGCCTTCTTCATAACGCTCAAAATGAGCTTAAAACGACCTCAAGACAATTAATATTAGTAGAGATATGAAGGCCTCAATATTTGCACATGGACTTTATTAATTACCTATAGGTAGTCATCTGTTCTTTTCTTAGAACAAAGGATAGCCTCCATATGGTTAGGTTATCACTATTTCTAGAACAAAGGCACTACCATATGTAGAACAATAGGTAGTAGCATGTGATGATCTGTCCTAGTGCACAGACCATCACAATTATATATATAAGGACTTATAGTCTGAGGATTAGACCTCAGACTTAACAACATCTTTTGTCACTTGTCTAACTTCATATTTTTGAACTCTTTAAAGTATCAAAGCACCCATCACAAATAGTAAGTAACCATTTGTGATATTGTGGCTTAGTCATACATGCCATTCTTTCCTCCTCAACTCTTCTTATTTTCTGTTGCTGCATCTTTTGTGGCATTACCACATGTACCACTCTCTCAACTCCTTTCTTTTCCTCCTTCTTCCACTGCAGACACTCCTTGCATTTGTGTACCTTCTTTCCACACTTAAAACATTCCCCCCCTACTACTTTCTGTCTTTTTAGCGTCTTCTCCTCTATCCCACACTGCATTACTCTACTTCTTAATACTTTGTATTTATTTTGGGGAACAGTGATCTCCTTTTCTCTCTTTTCCTTGCTCCTGCAGTTATGGACTAAATGCCTGAACCCTTTGCAATTCTAATATTCTCTTTTTCTCTTTTCTTCTAACTTTGCCCTTAATGAAGCAAGGGCATGCTTTTCTTTGAGCAGGTTGTTCATGAGTGAGTTATATTGAATTTGAGACATTATACTGATATCTCAGGATATGGATTTAATAATTGATCTTACTAATTACAACTACGTCTGTTAGAACACAAGATCTTTATCCAACCAGATACCTATTATTCTACTAACTACTACTCTAGTAATATGGTTAGACAATCACCCAACAGATGGGATCCCTACTCTAGATAGTCTTCTAGAAGTAACCATTACTTCTCTATGTGTACCACTCACAATGGAGCATAGCACAAGGTTTATACTAAGAAGAATACAAGTAGCTACTAAACACCATCCAATTGTTATGACTTGGCAAAACAGCTAAGTCATTATTTAATATTTCTTTTCTTTTTCTTTTCTTTATTACTAGGGTAGAGTATAGGAAAGTATCATGTGATCATCACAGAGTTACAAAAGGTGTGACAGAAATCACAGAATGGTCACATCACACAAATGTCACAAGTCATAGCATGTGACAAAGAGGTCAGCTGATCAGTAACATGAGAACTGTGGGAGACAAGATGTATAGCCATGATAGTAACTATATGTCATGACTTGGCAAAATGGCTAAGTTATTATTTATATTTCTTTTCCTTTTCTTATAACTACAAGATGGAGTGTGGGAAAGTATCACATGACTTTGTCACAATGTCACAATGGTGTGACGGATGGTCACGGATGGTCAGGTCACAGTCACAGTGTGTCACATGACTAAAGTAACATGAGGACCATGGGAGAGTAAGTGCATAGCCATGGTAGTAAAGTGTATAAGTAGTAGAGAAATGAGTGAGAACTCCATTGAGTTCTCTTTGTCAAACTCTGAACAAAGAGACAGTTGGCTTAATTCCGGTCATTGGACTTTAGACGCTAACACTATATATATAGTGTAGCAAATCTAATAGGAACTCTATTGAGTTCTCTTTGTCAATCGCTGAACAAAGAGCAATTGGCTTAATTCCAGCTTGGAGTTTAGCTTTCTTATACTAGAACTTGATTCACATCTGAGCATTATTCACCTTAGACCTTGCTCAATCTTTTATCTCATCATAAATCAACTCTCAGTCGCTAATCATCATGATCAGTAACTACCTCCATACATAGCTAGGCCCTTGGCTTAAGAGGACTTGTCAATCAGTTAGAGATTGACAGTGAAAGAGTGGTACCAAACTCAGATATCATTTCTAAGACCTGACCTTACAAATAAGCAATGTCTAGTAGCCTACTTGTAACCTTTCCTCAGTATAAACCTTGTGCTGCGACTCTATTGTGAGTTGGTATATACAGAGGAGTGATGGTTATCTTTAGAGGGCCGTCTAGATTAGGGATCCCATCTATTGGGTGATAGACAAAGTACTATTAGGGCAGTAGTAAGTAAGGCAGTAGATGTCTAGTTGAGTGAAGATCTTGTGCCCCAACAGACATAACTTTAAGTAAGATCAATTATTAAATCTATACCCCCTGCAGAGACGTAGCACTATGTCTTTGCAACAATACAATGTACTGATGAGCAACTTGCTTAAAGAAAAACACTCTCTTACCAAACTAAGAGAAGAACTTGAAGAGAGAAGAGGAAAGTTGTGTTTCAGTTGCAAAGGGTTCAGGCACCTGGCCCAAAATTGCAGGAAGCAAAAAGAGACAGAGAAAGGAGTAACAATACCCCAAAATAAGTTTGAAGTATTGAAGAGTAGAGTAATGCAATGCAGAGTGGAGAAAAGAATGATAAGAAAAGTAGGAGTGGTAGAGGTCGAGTGTTTCAAATGTGGGGAGAAAGAGCACAAATGTAGGGAGTGTCCACTATGGAAAAGAGTAGTGCATCTGACAAAGCCACAAAAGATACACCAACAGAAGGAGCCAGCATGCTCTGTAAAAGGAAAAGCACAGGAAAGAAGGTTGAGGAGAGTAGAGAAAGAAAAGGCAGTGCATGTGGCCAAGCCATGAGAAGTGTAGCAGAAGGAGTGGGAAAAAAGCCCGGTGCATATTTTATGACAAAAGGCACAGGAACATTGTGGGAAGGACATACCTAACAAGGCATGTCTATTGGAGTTGGAATGGTGCATGAGAGAGGTAATAGTGATATATGTATAGTGTGAAAGGTATGGAGAAAAGGGATGCTATGTGAAGGAAAACAGAGGGCAGGGGATGATCAAGAATAGACAGAGGTAATGTGGATATCAGAAGAAGGAAGAGAAAAGAACAATACATGACCAGGAGAGTTGAAAAGCACAGCCAAAGAGAGGGGTAGTCAAAGGAAGGTCAGGAGAACCTTCAAGATGCTGAGAGAAATATAGATAAATATTAGAGTGGAAAAATTGGACATGCATGAAGGTGTAACTGTAAAGGTACTCTTAGACAGTGGTGCCACAGGAATGTTTATGGACAAGAAGATGGCAACTAGGCATGGGTTCAAGCTGTAAAAGTTAGAAAGACTGATAATGGTCAGAAATGTGAATGGGACAAATAACAGTGGAGGGACAATCACCCACCAGATAGAAGTGAACATTTATTACAAAGGTCATGTAGAAAGAATGAGGATAGATGTGTGTAACCTAGGAAAGACAAAAATAATCTTGGGGGTGCCATGGCTGGTAGCACATAACCCTGGGATAAATTGGGAAACTGGAGAGGTCAAAATAACAAGATGTTTGCTCTTGTGTGGTAGGACAAAACTAAAAGAAGAGAAAAGAAAGAAAAAAGGGAAAAGAGTAGTAACTCTAAAGGAAGAGAAAATTGAGGAAATGGTCCCAAGAAAATTTCTAAAGTAGAAAAAAGTATTTGGGAAGGTAGAGTTGAAAAGAATACTGACCAGGAAAATTTGGGATCACACCATAGATCTCAAGGAAACATTCAAACTGCGAAAAGGAAGGATTTACCCTTTATCTCAAAACAAAAGAGAAGAAGTCCAGAATTTCATAGAAGATCAATTAAGAAAGAGGTATATCAGACCATCTAAATCCCCTCAAATGTCACCAGTTTTCTTTGTAGACAAAAAGGACAAAAGCAAGTAGATGGTAATGGACTACTGCAACCTAAATAATTAGACAGTGAAAAATAACTACCCATTACCATTGATCATGGACTTAATTGACAATATGAGGAGTAAGAAAATATTCACTAAAATGGATCTAAGGTAGGGGTTCAATAATATGAGGATAAAGACAGGAGATGAGTAGAAGGGAGCATTTATGATACATATAGGATTCTTTGAGCCAACGGTAATATTCTTTGGGATGATAGACTTACTAGCCACATTCCAGGTGATGATGAACAAAATCTTAAGGGACTTAATAAATAAAGGAAAGATCACAGCATTTGTAGATAATGTATTGGTGGGAACAGATACAAAAGAGGGACACGATGAAATAGTAGAGGAAGTATTAAAGAGGTTAGAGAAAAACGACTTGTATGTCAAGCTAGAGAAGTGCGTATGGAAGGTAAAGAAAATTGGGTTCCTGGGAGTAGTAATAGGACCAAACAGGATAGAGATAGAAAAAGAAAAAGTGGACAGAGTATTGGGTTGGTCAGAACCAAAGAATATAAAAGATGTTAGGAAATTTTTAGGCCTTGCAAACTACTACAGGAGGTTTATCAAAGATTTTGCTCGAGTAGCTAGGCTAATGAATATGCTCACTAAAAAGGATGTGAAGTAGGTATGGGGGGAAAGCCAACAAAAGGCATTCAATGAGTTAAAAGGAGTCTTTACAATGAAACTAGTATTAGTAGTACCAAACTTAGACAAAGAGTTTAGGGTAGAAGCAGATGCTTCAAACTACACAGTTAGGAGAGTACTGTCAATGAAGTGCTTAGATAATTTGTGAAGGCCAGTTGCCTTTATTTCAAAATCTTTAAGTGATATGAAAAGAAACTATAAAATTCATGACAAAGAAATGTTGGTGGTAGTCAAATGCCTAGAGACATAGAGACATTTCCTAGAAGGGACAATAGCTAAATTCAAGATTTGGACAGACCACAAAAATCTCGAGTATTTTATGAAAGCACAAAAACTAAATCGAAGACAAACAAGATGGGCACTGTATCTATCTAAATTTAATTTTATGTTAAAACATATTCTAGAAAGTAAGATAAGAAAAGCAGACAGTCTGAGTAGGAGACTAGACTGGGAAATTGAAGTGGAAAAGGATAACAAAGATGAGACATTGGTGAAACCAGAGTAGCTAGAAGTAAGAAAAACAGAGGCAGTAGAAATAATAGTAGATGGGGTAGATCTACTAGAAGAAGTAAGAAAGTTGAAAGTAAAAGATGATGAGATAGTAAAAGTAGTGGAAGAGATGAAAAGAGCAGAAGTAAAAATGTTAAGAGATGAGGAGTGAAGAGAAGTCAATGGTATTATATACAAGGAGAGAAAGGTCTATGTACCTAAAGATGAGAAGTTGAGAGTAGAAATCATTAGGTTACACCATAATACGCTAGTAGGAGAACATAGAGGACAGTAGAAGACAGTAGAACTGGTCACTCATAACTTCTGGTGGCCAGGAGTGACAAAAGAGATAAAGCAATACATAGAAGAATGTAATGCCTGCCAGCGAAATAAAAACTACATGGAATAACCAGTAGGAAAGTTAATACCCAATTCAATACCAGAGAAACCTTAGATATATATCTTAGCAGACTTTATTACTAGGTTGCTGTTAGCTCAGGAATACAACTTAATCTTAGTAGCAGTCGATAGGTTAACCAAAATGGTACATTTCATACCTACTACAGAGAAAACAATAGCAGAAGGATTAGCACAGTTGTTTAGGGATAATGTGTGGAAGTTATATGGGCTATCTGAAAGTATCATCTCAGATAGGAAGCCCCAATTTGCAGCAGAATTAATGAAGGAATTAAACAGGATGTTAGGGATCAAGAGTAAATTGTCAATGGTGTTCCACCCATAAACAGATGGGCAGACAGAGAGAGTTAATCAGGAGCTGGAACAATACTTAAGGATGTTCATCAATTATAGGCAAGAATAGTGGCCAGAATGGTTGGGGACAGCAGAGTTTGCATATAATAACAAAGTTTAAAGCAAATTATGGACAAGATTCCAGGATGGGGTTCAAAGGTAGAAAGAAGGGAAAATATCAAGGAGCAGAGAAATTCATTGAGAAAATGAGAGAGATATAGGAGGAAGCCAAAGTAGTGCTAGAAAAAATGCAAGAAGAAATGAAGAAGTACATGGAGAGAAGGAGAGGAGAAGTCAACGACTATAAAGTAGAAAACTTAGTAATGCTAAGCACTAAGGATTTGAAGTATCAGATGGTTGGGAGGAGAACAGAGAAGCTAACAGAGAGGTTTGTTGGCCCTTACAAGATTAAGAAAATTGTATTATCAAACGTGGTGGAATTACAGCTACCTAGCATGGTAAAGATATACCCAGTAGTAAATGTTAGTAGAATACGTAGATATGTAGGGCAAGTAGAAGAACAGAGGAAGGAGCAACCAGCTCCAGTAATAATTGAAGGAGAAGAAGAATGGAAAGTGGAGAGAATATTGAATAAACAGCAAATAAGAGAAAAGGACAAGTATTTAGTATACTGGAAGAGATTCACAGTAGAATCAGACACATGGAAAGAAAGGGAGAACTTGAAGAATACAAAAGAAGCAATTAAAGAGTTCAAAAAGAAATACCAATGAGACATAGAAAATATGGCAAAACAGGAACATGAAGATGGAATGTTTAAGAGAGAAGAATTACCAAGAAGATTCATGGCAAGAAAATTATTTGGATAGTCAGACAAATGGTACGACCAAGAATATTGGGGAAAATTGGAGAGGAATTGAAGACGGTGGAAGGGAAAACAATCAAGAGGAAAAAAAATAGAAACAATCATGGAGAAAAAAAAAATCGAGGAAGATAAATTAGGAGTTAGAGAGTAGACAAAAGAAGATGATGACAAAATAGACAATATGGTCAACCTATATTATGAATTGTAGAAAAAATTCCTTGGAACAAGAAAACTTAAGAGAGAGGTAGGGTCATGACTTGGCAAAACAGCTAAGTCATTATTTAATATTTCTTTTCTTTTTCTTTTCTTTTTCTTTTTCTTTTCTTTATTACTAGGGTGGAGTGTGGGAATGTATTATGTGACTGTCACAAAGTCACAAAGGTATAACAGAAGTCATAGAATGGTCATGTCACATGTAGTCACAGTCACAGTCACAGCACATGACAAAGAGGTTAGCTAATCAGTAATATGAGGACTATAGGAAACAAAATGCATGGCTATGATAATAACTATATATATAGTGTAGCAAATCTAATGGGAGCTCTATTGAGTTCTCTTTGTTAATCGCTGAACAAAGAGCAGTTGGCTTAATTCCAGCTTGGAGTTTAGCTTTCTTATACCAATTGCAAGATTAGGTCTTGAGTACAATACCTGGGTTTGGTACTGTGTCTCTACCTATAGTCCCTAACTAACTGCAAAGTCCCCTTAAGCCAAGGACCCAGCTATATATGGAGATGGCTGATGATTGTAATGATCACTAACCAAGGGTTAATGAGAAATAAGAATAAAGATGAGCAAGGTCCAAGGTGGATAGTACTCATAAAGTGAAATTAAGTTCTAGTATAGTGACTTAGCCTGGACAACTTAATCACTCTCCAAGTCCAAGTTGACAAGGAGAACTCGATAGAGTTCCCATTTGATTTTCTATACTATATATATAACTACTATTGTGGCTATGTACTTTATCTTCCACAGTCCTCATGTTGCTTATCATATGACTACCCTGTCATATGTTGTGACTATGACTGTGACATGACTGATGTTACACTTTTGTGACAGTGACAGTGACTCCTTTCCCATGCTTCACCTTTATAGTAGTGATTCAACTAAATAAAAGAAAAAGGAAATTGAAAATGAAAATAGAAAATAACTTGGCAAAATGGCCAAGTCATGACAAGAATATATACCTAAAGAACCAGAAAAAGATACAATGAAAGAAGAAATGAAGGAAGATACAATAGAAGAGAGAGCCAAGGTATTATTTATTAACTTAGAGGAAGAAGCATAGAGAAGAAAAGAATTGAATATCAGAAGTAGAAGCGAGAACATAGAAGAAACAAAAGAAAATGTACCTGAAGAATACCAAGACTTCAATGATTGAGTTTTCAATAAGGCTATATTCAAAAAATTACCAGACCAATCTAAATGGGACTATACCATTGAATTGATACCTAATATGACATTGAAGGACTGTAAAGTATATCTATTAAATGTCAAGGAACAAGAAGAACTCGACAAATTCCTTGAAGAGCATCTAAAGTCAGGAAAGATCAGATCCTCTAAATCATCCTATACAGCTCCCTTCTTTTTTGTAAAAAAAGAATGGTTCATTACAACCAGTACAAGACTATCGACAATATAACAAAGTAACAATAAAGAACAAATATCCTTTACTGTTGATTCAAGAATTGATTAATAAAATACAACAAGCCTAATACTTTACTAAGCTCAATATTCTATGGGGGTATAACAATATGAGAATAAGAAAGAGAGACGAGTGGAAAGTGGTCTTTTGAACCAACTGAGACCTATTTGAATCTCTAGTTATGTATTTTGGCATATGCAACCCATCTACAACCTTTCAACTCATAATGGACATGCTATTTTGTAAGCTAATCATAACAAGGAAAATTGTGATTTATATGGACGATATTCTAATCTTTACTCAAACAATAAACAAGTACAAAGACATAGTGAAGTAGGTTTTGCAAATGTTAGCTGACAACAAATTATTACCTCATCCTAAAAAATGCAAATTCCATTAGACCAAGATTGAATACCTTGGAGTTATCCTATCACAAAATAGCATAGAAGCCAACCCACCAAAATAAAAAGAGTAGCCTAGTGGCCAGAACCTCAAGATAAAAGAGAAGTATGATAATTTTTAGGGTTTTGTAACTTCTATTATAGATTTATTCCTGGATTTGCATGAGTTGCCAAACCATTGACAGAGTTAACAGGGAAGACAGAGTAGAGATAGCAAGAAGAAAAAAAAAGTACCTTTGATAAGCTCAAAAAAAAATGACCAACTCTCCTACATTGGCAATTCCCTATCCTAAACAAGAAATACAACTAGAAACTAATACCTCAGGATATACCATAGGAGGAGTTTTGTCTCAACAACAAGAAGACAATTCTTGGAGGCCTGTCACGTATTTATCTAAAGCAATAAATGAGATAAGAAGAAACTACAAAATCTATGACCAAGAATTATTAGCAATTATGAAAGAACTCAAACAGTGGCAACAATACCTTATAGGAAGTGATCAGTTTGAGATATGGACTGATCACAAAAATTTAGGATATTTCAAGAAACCACAGAAACTCAATTGCTGTCAAGCTTGATAGATGACAAAATCCTAACAATATAACTTCCAGCTAATACACAAGCCCAGTAGCTCTCAGAAAAAGGTAGATACATTATCTCAGAGACTAAACCACACTCAAGGGAGAGATGATAATGAAGACCAGATGTTACTGACAAAAGAGCAGTTCAGAAGTCTTATGACTCAAGAAGGAGAGTTTTGGAGAGAAATAGAAGAAGCAAAAGAATTTATAGAAGAAGAAGTAAGGGGAGCAATAGAATGACAAAAGAAAGGTTGGAGATGGGAAAGAAAGGTGATGTTATGGAAAGAGAGAATTTATGTTTCCAATTCAGCTACACTTCAAGAAGAAATTATTACCAGACATCATAATATTATGCTACCAGTGAATTTACAGTGGAAAGTAGCATTTGATATACATTATACCAATGAATTCCTAATTAGAATTTGCTCTAGAACCCATTATAAGTCCTTAGAATATACCAAAAAGTTATATGCAATAGTGAGCAGGTAGAACTGGACCTAGAGCTCATTAAATACCTTAGAAAACAAGTAAGATGAGCTGGCATCAGGTTATAGACAGAGTTACTAGATGAGAACATTCTAGATCCATTTGGTATTATCACAAAAGGCCACTTACTGATTGTGGTTTGGTTGATGGTAAACTCAAAAGATACTTATAAGTGAAGTTTAGACAGTAACAAGAGATGCTGTTAAGTCTAAGGTCTAATCCTTAGACAGAGAGTCCTTATATACAGAATTGTGATAGTCTATGTACTAGGACAGATCATCACATGCTACTACCTATTGTTCTACATATGGTAGTGCCTTTGTGCTTAATATAGTGATAACTTAACCTTATGAAGGCTGTCCTTTGTTCTAAAAAAAGGACAGATGATTATCTATAGGTAATTAATTAATGTCTATGTACAAATATTGAGGACTTTATATCTCCACTAATATTGATTGCCTCAGGGTTTTTTTAAGCTCATGCTAAGTGTTATGAAGAAGACTTCTGCTGAGCCTAGAACTGAAGCATTGATCGTGGCAGTTTCCAAGATATTAGCAATTTAATAAATAGTAACATGGTAGTTACCTATTTATCTGCTTTATATCTTGGCCAATATTAATTGCCTCACAACATAACTGGTATTGATTGAAAGGTTTTTTTAAGAGCTTCCCATAGTTGTTGAGACCATAAGAATTGTCAAATAATTGATGGAGATATGACTGAATAAAGTTTGTAACAATTTGTATCAAGATTCATGAAGGAACTGTGTTTATGACTCAGAATAGAAAGAAATCCATTGACTGCCTATCATTCCCAAACCAATGGCCAAACAGAAAGAGTCAATTAAGAACTTGAATAATACCTATAACTATACTACAATTACAGATAAAACAATTGGGCAAAATGGTTATCGATTGCTGAGTTCTCTTATAACAATCAGATTCACTCTAGTACAGGACAGTCACCCTTCTTAATCAACCTAGGACATTATCCAAATACCAGATAAGATATAAGTAAGACTACAGAAGACTCCTCCAAAATGGAACAATTTCTCAAAACAATTAAGAAGATCAAAGTCAAAGTAGAAATTGCATTGAAGAAGATAAATGAGAAGATGAAGAAAAAATAGGATGTTAAAAGAAAATGGAATTGAACAATTGAGTGGAAACCTAGTATGTCACAGAAACCTAGTAGCACATTGGTTTGACTTGGAATAAAGTATATTCCATTGCAAACCAATGAGTGAATATAACAAATTACAAAAGAGAAAAACATTCTAGAAGATTCCCAAAAATTCAGCCAGATCACTGTGTTGGCTTGATTTCCCAACATAGTATGGATAGATGTGACACATTATAATACTGATCAACCCTCAAAGAAATTGTCTGCCAAATGTCTAGAGCCATTCTGTCATGACTTGGCAAAATTGCTAAGTCAATATTTATATTTATATTTATTTTATTTTCCTTTATTTTTTAATTATTATTTTTCTTTTCTTTTTCTTTTCATTTATTTTCTTATCAATGGACATGCAAGAGAAAAGTAACTCATAAGGAAGTGTGGGATAAAAGGGAAGGGTTAGGGTTACTCTTCATGTATAAATAGTGTACAGAATCCAATGGGAACTCTATCGAGTTCTCTTTGTCAAATGCTGATAAAGAGCAGTTGGCTTTATTCTGGCTCAGGAGTTGGCTCACTGATACTAGAACTCAATACCATATTGTAAGTACTGTCCACCTTGGACCCTGCTCACTCTTATTCTCACCTTATCAACCCTTGGCCGGTGATCATTGCGATTGCTAGCCACCTCCATATATAGCTAGGCCCTTAGCTTAAGGAGACTTTGCAGTCAGTTAGGGACTATAGGTAGAAGTATAGCACCAAGCCTGGGTGTTATTACTGAGACCTGACCTTGTAATTGGGTAGTGTTTACATAGAATACTTGTTCCTTTTCTTGGTATAAACCTCATGCTGTGGTCCATTATGACTAGGTGCACACAGAGGAGTAATAGTTATCTCTTAAGGAGCCGTCTATCAGAGTAGCTAACTCCTGAGCCAGAATAAAGCCAACTGCTCCTTTATCAGCATTTGACAAGAAGAACTCAATAGAGTTCTCGTTAGATTTGCTATACTATATATATAATTACTATCGTGGCTATGCACCTTGTTTCCCACAGTTCTTATGTCTATCATGTGATCCCTTTGTCACATCCTGTGACTGTGACTTGTGACTCTGTGACTAGTCATGTGATAATTCCCATGCTCCACCTTAGTAATAAAAGAAAAAAAATATAAATAATGACTTAGCCATTTTGCCAAGTCATGACAATGTGACTATCCATTTGTACCCTTACCCTTCTCTATTGATTGTATTTCAACACTCTATCAGAAAATGACCTGTCAAAGGAAATGTTTTGTAATATCTTCAATACATCCTCAGTTTATGCAAAATTATGACTTGATGTAATGGTTGATTTTAGATATGACGAGTTGAGTAAAAGCTCATTGCATGTTGCAATGAGTCCTGTCTCAGGCTAAATAGAGGTTTTATTCCTGTCCAATATCATAAGATGAGACATCTGAACTAGATTGAACAACAATGTAACTTATTTTTAGTATAGCACTCGATATTCTAACAGTGCTTCCCTTTGTAAAGTCTCATCAGCTCTTTATCGCAAACACAGGTCTGTGTTCTCAATGCCATAAATCAATTGTGATTTGTTGTTCACCAGGGTGGTGGCTCATACTCCAACATTCACCCCAGACCACAATTGAGGACAGGATTGTATTAGAACATGAAGTCTCAGTCTGAAGTGTGCAGAACTAATTCATTGATGTACCTATTAGAACACGAAGTCTAACTACATCAGCATGATATATGAAACAGTCTAATAGAAGTCTTTACCTTA
>Ga0153985_1000186_pt1 | contig 19046 bp, 13 predicted proteins | sample TSGA069MetaG_FD_104715 | JGI IMG/M metagenome (GOLD analysis project Ga0153985, IMG submission 104715) | Attine ant fungus gardens microbial communities from Georgia, USA - TSGA069 MetaG | ecosystem: Host-associated > Fungi > Mycelium > Unclassified | place: USA: Georgia, Alexander Wildlife...
ACCAGACTTCAATCGGATCAAAGGGGAATTTATGACAACGATTTTCAAAAATGCTTTTCCAACAGCCTTGACGATTACGGTAGGAACTCTGCTGATCATCAACTTTGGCTATTGGTTCAACAGCAGCAGTAAAGCTCTATCGATCATGAGCATTATTTTTACTGCTTGGAACTATCGCTTGATCCAGAAAAAAGTCTATCCAGCGATCAACAGCTATCGAACGATGATTTTTTTCAGCACCCAGATTTTGTACTTTGCTGCTTTGATCGTCGGGCGTGACCTCTTTAACCTAGGCAATACCAGCTATCTCAACCTCATTCTCTTGATTGCCTTGTTGAATTTTTCCGCCTATATGCAACGCTTTGCGGATAAGGGCATCGAGTTACTGATGCGAAGGTATACGAAGAAACGTAAAAGCTTGTCAAAAGAAATGATTCAGTAAATGGTAGAAAAACTGATTGCTTAAGTAGCGCTTGTAGCTTGCTAAGCAATCAGTTTTTGTTTATAAATAAATTTCTTTTATTTTCAAGGAGTCTAAGTCTTGCTATGAAACTCGTTTCATACCGTACAATCAACCAAGGGACCTTTTCAGAAAATTTGTCGAAAGTGAATCAGTAAATTTTCTATGGTAGACTTAGGTCAATCGTAAAACAAACAGATAGGAATGAAGGAAATGGCAACGATACGCGATATAGCAAAAATCACTGGTTTTTCGATCACGACAGTCTCTCGTGTGATCAATGGCCATCCTTATGTCGATGAGCAAAAGCGAGCAGCGATTTTGGCGGTGATGGAAGAACTGGATTACAAACCGAATAAGATCGCCCAAAAGCTTAGCTCGGGGAAAACCTATAATATTGGGGTCATCGTGCCGTTTGTCAATCACGCCTTTTTTGATGGGATTCTAAATGGCATTATGGAAGAAGCCTTTGCTAAAAAATACAAAGTGACGTTATTGCCGACCAATTTTGATCGGAAATTGGAACTAGAATATCTAGAAGAATTCGCTGCAAAAGGGTTTGACGGATTGATCGTCATTACCCGCGCAAATCATATCGAGACGTTTTATCCCTACATGGAAAAAGGACCGATCGTTTTTTGTGAAAATTCGACCGGTACTGCTGTTCCTTTCGTTGCGATCGACTTGGTCGGCTCTGTGACAGCTAGTATCAATTATTTAAAAGAACAAGGCGTAAAACGTTTGGGACTGACGCTCGGGCGCAGCAAACGTCTTAGCTGCAATTCAGTCAATACCATCGCAAAAGCCAAGGAGCTGTTTCCTGCTTTTTCGGAAGCCGATATTTATTGGGATTGTATCAAAGCACAAGACGGGATTTCCGCAGCAGCCTTTTTTAAAGAACGAGGAATCGATGGGGTGATCACAAATGGAGACGAAATCGCAGCAATGATTTTGAATCAATACTCCCACGGGACAGCACCCATCGTGATTGGACAAGAAAACCTGCTTATCAGTCAAATGCTGCATTTTTCTTCCGTTGAGTTTCATCTGAATCAGTGCGGCAAAGAAGCCTTTCGCTTGTTTCAAGAAAGAAAACAAGAACAGATCATTCTGCCTTATGAACTTATTATTCGTGAATAATCATTGTCAAAAAAAGAACACACCTTATTACGAGAGGTGTGTTTTTGCCTGATTTTTAAAGGGAATTTGAGGAGATAAAATAAAAAAATAAAGAAAAAATCAATTTTGAATGCTTGCTTTTCACAGAGTAAAGGGCTACCATTGGTCTGTGGCTTTTTCGCCACAAAAATAGGAAACGTATCAGACAAGAGTACTTGGGGAAGATTCTCTTGGGGGAAGCCTGATACGTTTCCTTTTGTTCATTCTAACACTATTTATATATAAAGTAGAGAGATATTGAGTAGATAAATAAAAATACTACTGTAATTGATGAATAGGAAAAGAGCAAGCTCACAAAGGACTACTTTCAAATCGTTTTCCTACAACATGTTGGATGGCAAATGGCTCCTCATGTTTTGGTTAATAAAAGAGGATCAACTAACTAATTGTGTGGCACCAACTAGAAAATTACATAGCTTAGCAACACCTGTTTCAGCTGTTTCTTTGATTAGAACAGTTGCAGTATTCTCGTAAACATGAATCACACTAACTTCTTGTAAACCGGTAAAGCCAATAACATTTGCCTGATAGTTTTGACCAGGGAACACTTGGTATTTTTCCATGTTTTTATCTCCTTCATTATTCTTATTTCAAAAGAATAATAATTAAAATTTAAGAAAAAGTAAAGTGAAACGATTTTTCATTCAAAAACACAGCCCTTTGGCGTTTGTCTCGAGTAGTTTCGATCTTTTTCTGCAATTTTTCATTATTTTTTTCAATAAATATGCGGTGGCTTATTGAACTTTATTCAAGAATATGTGCCTCTTTTTTTAGCAGCAACCACAGATTTCATCTAAACGAATGGGAGAAAACAGCAGCTGAATTGTTTGTTTTGTACCGGATTGGGGCTTATAATAAAAATAGGAAGAAGGATCGACGTCACCGCTTCCTAAATCAATTGAAAAGGGCGTGGAAGTTATGGAAAACGTATACCGAAATAACTTTGTCAAAAGAACTATTCAACTGATGTTTGCACCAAAAAAAATCAGAAAGCGTCCACCAGAACAATGGATCAAAATGCCTACCGACCGAGGTATTCGGAGAAAGGACGCGTGATCCAGCATCTCGCAGCTATGCGTGAAATAGTATTTGAAGAGAAAAGAACGTTAGGAAGTCCCGAACGCGGGACTTCCTTTTTTGTGTCAGTGACATTGGGAATTTAACGAGAAAGTAGTTGCCAGCAGGTTCTCTTGTGAAGGGCTCCTTTCAGAAAAGGATATAAAAGGAAGCTTGCACTTTTCCTAGCGCTCAATAGACGAACGGAAGAAATCAATAGATAGCAGTGTTAGTGGATAAAGGATCGAAAGGATTCTTTCCAGCTGTTTTCAATTTTAAATTGGGTTTTCCAAAAAGTATGATATTCAAAGTGGCGTTAGTCTACCTACATTATCAGAATGGATGATTGATAAAAGAAGGGGAATATAAAAGCCACTTTTTTCGCACATAGATTCTGTTAAAATAAACTTAGAGGTTCAAACCTGTAAAATAATCTTATAATTTTTAAAGAAGGTGAAAGCATGGACTACCCAGAAATCGCAGGTCATTTCCAGACAACATCCTTTGATCCCCAACCGTTTGTGCAAACGGCGATCGATGATCGAAAGGTAAGAGAGAGGCTAGTGGAGAATATCGTTGATGGTCAAAATCATATCAATGAGTATTTTAATAGTTATTTGATCATTAAAGAAGTAGCCGTTAAAAACCCTGAGCTGATTTATGATGAATGGGAACGGATCTGGGCATTGCATACCCATAAAAACTCCTATCATCGGTGGATCGCTCATGATTTGATCACTCAACTTTTGGTGATTGATCATGAAGACAAGTTTGAAGGGATCAAGCAAGAGTATGTACTGCTGCCTAAAGGAGAAAAAATTAGTAATTTCTTGAAAATGACTGAAAACATCCAGGAAGCCAGTCGATACAAAGACCTTCAGCAAGAGATTCAGCGTTTACTTGCGGATCAAGAATGGCTGTCCCACTTCAATGAAAAACAAGTGAAGCGTATTGAAAAAGTCCTTCAAACCCTTTTGGCTGAATGAATCAAGAAAAGCAATAAAACTTGTTTCAGAAGGAATTTTTCTACTATTTTTCTTGATTACTAGGAATAGTAGTGAGCAATGGGGAACACATTGCAATGATAGCTAACAATTATTTGCATGTATCGAATACAAAATCTCCCTTAAGTCCTTGTAAGAAGCTAAGTGAAACTTTATACTAGAATGTAATACTTATTCAAAAAAAGGACAAATAAAATGAGGACATGAGCTTTTATGAAGAAATATTGTAAGGATAATGTGCTGGAAGCGGCGATGACGCGCCTGGAATATATTTTTGATACCTTTCCCCATGTTTATTTCTCTTTCAGTGGTGGAAAAGATAGCGGTGCCATGATTCAGTTGGCTGACCAAGTCGCCCGACAAAAAAAGAAAACTTTTGATCTGCTGATTTTAGATATCGAGGCAAATTATGATGCTACGAGAACGTTCATGGAAAAAATCAAAGCGTTACCAACTATCAATCAAACCTTTCACTTCTGTTTGCCCTTTTACGAGGACAACAACACTAGCGTATTTCAGCCACAATGGCTGATGTGGGATGAACAAGAACGTGAGAAGTGGGTACAGATGATGCCAAAAGATGCAATTTCACTTGCTGATTTAGATGAATCATTGATGGAAATCTATCAGAGTGCAAATATGAATCCAGATAAGTTCTTACGAAACTTTGCTCACTGGTACGCAAACTATCATCAGTGTGAACCCGTTGCTTGTGGCGTTGGCATCCGAACACAGGAAAGTCTATACCGATATCGGTCGATCACTTCGCCAAAGTATAACTTTCGGAAGCAATGCTGGATCAAACGGCAAGTAGCAGATTCCATGGTCGTCAATTTTTACCCCATCTATGATTGGAAGACAGAAGATGTCTGGGGCGCCTATGCCCATTTTGACTGGCCGATCAATGGCTTTTATGAAAAATTATATGATCATGGCGTTCCGATTCATCAAATGCGAATCTGTCAGCCTTATGGTATGCAACAACGAAAAGGCTTATACCAATATGCTCTGGTGGAACCGGAAACGTGGGAACGCGTCGTCAACCGCGTGTCAGGAGCCAATTTTGGTCGATTGTATGCCCAGACGGGATTATTGGCGCATTACAATACGAGAAAGCCAAGTCATATGACTTGGCAAGAGTATGCGGTCTTTTTACTGGAATCAATTGGACTTTATTCAAAGAAATTACAGGACCATTATTACCGCAAAATCACGATCTTGATTGATCATTATCGAGAAAAGCACGGAATCGAAGTGGAAGACATTCCCGATGTGACCAAACGTAAGGAGTGGCTGAAAAACGAAGTACTCTGGCATGACTGGAAAGGGATCGCTCGTGCGTTAGAAAAAAATGATTTTTCTTTGAGCACGCGACAATACAGTCTGACGAAAAAAGATGAGACGGAATTGTATGAGTTGGCGGTCGATTTTGGGGCGGCGTTGGGAATCGAGCATTTACCCAAGTATCAGTTAAAAAAATTGAATGCCAAATATGAGTATTTAACGAAAAAAATCACCTAACGATGGACGAATGTGTCCCTAGAGAGGAAGGGTTTTGTGAACGAACGATTGGTTTTATTTTTTCCACCGTATAAGAAAAGCCAATTCTATCAATTGATGGGGGCATTTTTTGCGGAACGGGTGTATCAGCAGCAATTTCCGTACTTAGTCAATGATGAGAACTGCTACTGGTATGTGATTCTTGATGACGAAAAACGGGTGACCGCTTTTTCTTATTATGAAAAAGGCGTCAATAAAGTGGAGCTAGGGGAATTTTATGAAAAAGATCCAACTGCTCAATTTAAAAAGTTTCTTTTACGGAAAATGTTGGTGGATATCAGCCGCAACTACCCAGAAGCAGAGATTCTCGCTTCTAGTAACCAGCCTAGTGAAATTGCACTTTTGGAGTCAAAAGGGTTTGCGGTCTATCGACAAACAAAAAATTATTCATTTCTAAAAAGGAGTGTAGTACCTCATGAGCGATATCGATTTTCCAGTGTTAGCGGCGAAGCTGATCCCAGTCAGCAAGATTCACGCGAATACGTATAATCCCAACACCGTGGCTGCTCCAGAGATGGATTTGCTGGAACTGTCGATTCGGGAAGATGGCTTTACGCAGCCACTGGTTTGTTACCACGATAAGGAGCAGGACAAGTATATTTTGATCGATGGGTTTCATCGGTATGTCGTAGCAAAAGATCGCTTAGAATTGCCAAGCGTTCCGGTCACAGTGATCGATAAGCCTTTTGAGAATCGCATCGCTTCAACGATTCGCCACAATCGAGCACGTGGTACCCATGGCATCGAGAAGATGGGAAACATCGTGCAGCAGTTGGTCGCTAACGAGTGGTCGGATGAACGAATTGCCAAGGAATTGGGGATGGACCGCGAAGAGGTCTTTCGCTTTAAGCAGCGCTCAGGCTTAAAAAGTGCCTTTTCCAACCATGAATTCAGCAAATCTTGGATTGAGTTTGAAAAAAGATACTATAAAGGCAAAAAAGAGACCTGAGAGGTTGAAAAAACTATCTAAAAAAGCTATCTATTAGAAGACAGCGATTCGTTAATAATTCTTTTTAAATTTTGAATAGGTGTTTTTTACAACGATAACGATCAGATTGATCACCATCGACAAACAAAGCGTCCCTAAGAGAATGGCCAGGATCACACCTAATGTGTCTCTTAGAAAGCTGAAGATCGCTTCAATGATAAACATAGTTTTTCCTCCTTTTCTCATCGTCTATTTTTTCTGACAATTGCAAAAATAGGCTCCTTGAGCAATAACTGCCTGCTACTAAAAACATGATCGAACGGTTTTCAAGTCCAGCCTTTTTTGGTGATTGTTCTTTTCCAAAGTAGAGTATACATTGGAAAGGATGAAAGAACGTTTCTATTTTTTATAATCGGTAAAAAATTCTGAAATGTAAAGAACAACAGTGGCTTTTTTATCTCCTGCGGATAGCATGAATAATCGTACCAGTTTGCATAAAAAAAGTAAAATGATAACAAAAAGTGAGTGGCGAAACAAGAGGTAATCATCTGATTGAATAATAATAAGCGAAATGAAAAGCTATGCTGCACAACGTCTGTAGAACAGAAAGAGGTTGTGCGGCTATTTGTTTTCACGCTGCTTCTTTGCTGCTAGAATAAATACTATCATTTTTTTTTGAAGAATAACTGCATAAAAATCGATCTTGATCAAACTGGTTTTATAACAATGACAGTAAGCGCATTTTTAACTCAAAGACAAACTTTTTTGTAATATTCGGGAAAAGTGTCAATGGTTGCTTTGACAGTAAGCCAATCGTCATGCGGAGATTCGGTAAAGGCAGTGATAAAATTTTTACTTGAGCGCATGTTTGATCAATGATCGAACGCGGGACTAGACCGCAGAAGCCTGTTTGTTCAATCAAATAAGGAATCGTCGTGCTGCTGCTGACATATTCCCATTGGAGCGAAGGTACACACTGGTCAAGGTAGCCCTCGATATTTCTAAGTGCAGGACAGTCACCGCCGGAACTGTATAGATGGATTCCTGTAAGGTCGGCTAATTCCTTAATGATCAATGGGTTCGTGATCGAAGTGATGCAGCAGATTTCTTCTTGTAAAAGTTCTTCATAGACAAAGGAATCTTCGTGAGGAAGTGAGCATAACGCAAAATCAATACGATTTTCTTTTAATGCATCGGCTAATGCCAGCGTGGATCCCACCATGATCTCGAATTTTATTTTTGGGTATTGGTGGGAAAATACATGGAGAAGCTCCGGTAAAATCAACATGTCATAAGGGGGGACGATGCCCATCCGTAAAGAATATTCGACTGTGTTCGAAGCATTGAGCAACTGTTCTTTGACCTCCTCCCACTGAGCGATCAGACCAGGAACCGCCTGTTTCAACAATTCACCTTCCAACGTGAGTACATTGCTTTTTCCTTCCAAAAATAACGCTACTTCTAACTCTTCTTCTAACTTTTTGATATGGTTCGTAACCGTCGATTGGGCATAGTTTAATTTAGCAGCAGCTTTCGTAAACGTACCTTCTTCAACGATCGTTTTAAAGGAGTGCAGCTCTTTGATAAAATCCACATTGGTCCCCCTCTCTTTTTACCTATTATACAAAAAAGGAGCGGGGAGAAGATTTCTTTTTTTTCTAGTAAATAAAAAAAATAGATACAAAAGTTATTTAAAACATGCAGTCTGTTTTGATCGTATGTTTCTTTGCTTTTAAAATAACGCTTTTCACATTTGGGGCTAAGAGTAGCTGCTAAAATTTCTATCATAAAAAATACACCAAACATCCCAACTTTTCAGGGATTACGAGCAGCACACGAAAACAAGACAATGAATTTTTACGCTGCGCTTGAAAAGAAAAGCGTTTGTTAGGAGAGGAATCTTGAAAAAAGGTCTGATTTTTTTCGGATGTGAAAAAAATAGACACGCTAAGAGAAAAGAAAAATGGATACTTAGGAAAGGACTAAAATAGCAAACCATGCAATGAAAAAACTGACGGCGCTTCCTTTAAGAAGGCCGACAGTTTCCTTAGGTCAATGAATCGGTGTGATTCTTGGCTGAATCAGCTGTTCAATCGTTTTGTGGATGATCGTCCAGTCCGAAAGGGTAGGAACATTGGAAATTCGTAGTTGCTGAAATTTGGGGTTGTTTTTCAGATGCAAGTCAAAATTGCTAACGATCAAATCAATTTCTCGATGGAACAATTCTTGTTCATCAGGAGCCACTTCAAAAAAATAACTGATTTCTGTATGGTCATTTTTGAATAGCTCTGTTGATGCGGCTAAAAAGGCATCTAATCCTGCACCACCTTGAAAAGCAAAGGCCACTTTGAGATGTTTTTTCAGCTGATTGCTAGAAGAAAGTTCGCTTAACAAGGTCAACGTAACTGCGACATGCTCTAAGTGAGTAAACGAAAAGAAACGACTTTGTTCATTAAATTGTTTCAACCATTTATTCCAAGCAAGGTAGTCCGTCTTGAATGTCGCTTCAACAAAGGTTTTGATCTGGGGATCGGCAAATTCGTAATTCGCAGAAATCATCGTTAACAAGCGGAGATTTACGAGATATGCGATGATTTTGTGTGATGCTGCAGGAAGGATAGCTATTCCAGGTTTCTTTAAAAAGGCAGCAACTTCTGCGAGAATTTCTGGTTTCTCTGTATGGTGAAAAATGTAATCCGCCTCGCTTTCCCCATTAATATCCATCGTACTATACGAAATGCAGTGGAGAGCATTGAGGAAGATCCAAAGGAGTTCTTGTTGCGGCAAGTGGATGATCCGATATTTTTTCAAATAATGTTCGTTTAATATTTTTGAGAAAACAGCGAAGCGTTCTTTCTCTAATAGATTGCGTTCTAAAGACGGTGGCAATGTCAAAAAGTAAGAATAGCGCCACCTACGCTTGGCAATACTTAGCCATAGGGCAAGTCGATAATGACTGTAATGCAAATCTTTTTTGTTGGCTTCTTTTGCTTTTTGGACCAGAAGACGCGCATCTGCAGGGCTGTCTTTATCTAAGATCGTGCTATCGCCATAAGCGGAGAAAAAGACAAACAGACAAAAGCGAATATCGGCTTCGGTACCGATAAAATCAAGATGATTCGTTGCGATGGTCACAGAATAGGTTTGTAAAGATTTGTTCATATAACTGATCGTTCGCAACAGATGACTGCGGGAATAGCCAAATTCGATCGTTGCTCGGTGAATAGAGTATTTTTTATTATCAATGATACTAGACATGATTTTAAACTCCAACGTTTCCATGCCCAAAAGCTGAATGGCAGAATTGATTGAAGCATTTGGTGCATACTCAATCGAAACGATGTTGGATCCAGAAAGTTTGATCTTGACCAGATCTTTCGGCAAACTGTCGCTTAAAATACTTAATTCTTTAGAGACTGTAGGCAAGGAAAGTCCCAATAATGTCGCCAACTCTTGCGGGTGATACCCTGCGGGTGCTGCATTTAGCACTTGCAGAATTTTTACTTGACGAGAAAATGCCTTATCTCGATGTAAGTTGATGGATAAATTTTCTAACATTGATGTCACCACCTCTTTCAAGACCCTGTGGGAGCGATCAGCGATCGAATATAAAAACCATTCGTTTTAAGTAAATTATATAATACTCTGGGCCATTCAAGAAGTCTTATCCCTTGAAAATTGAAGGAATTCATGTTAAAGATGCGGCGCCCACATATTTTTGCGAAGGACAGTCATTTAAGGAAGTTATTTTATAGAAAACACCCCTGCCAGTTGCAGTCAACCAAAATTTGGACAGATTGGAACGGAAGTAAGTGTGAATAAAGTTTGGAAAAAGAAAAAGGAGAAAAAGTAAAAATGAAAAAACGCGTAGTTATAATTAAGAGAGGTTTAATAGGGATGCTGATTTTAGGGACAACCTTTCCAAGCACATGGCCGATCGCTCAGGCAACAGAAACACAACAAACAGAGCAGCAAACACCATTCATAGACTCATCGGTTCCCTTGCTGGCAGATTCATCAGGAAGCATGAACACAGGAGAAAAGACAGATACCCAAGAAGGAAATGCTGACGTCATATCTTCTGAAACAACCGAAAGTGAAGTGGTGACCACCACTTCAAACTCAGAAACAAATCAATCTAACGCAGCTGATGTTGCAGAAAAAACTCAAATTTCAGTTACTGCCCCATCTGCTGAAACCAATGTAGAATCTACGGATAGTCAACCTCTCGCTGCAGAATCAACGAAGAGTATCGAGAGTTTCAACTACGATCTGACTGTAGAATATGATCCGATCAAGTATAAAGCACTGGTTTTGGATTTGCCAATCCCGGAAAAATACGCACACCAAACACTATACCAAGACCCGCAGCTGACAGAAGATTTTTATGTCTACAAAACGGATAAGGTATACATGCTAGTGGGACTATGGTATACAAGTGAAGTGACTGGTACCAATCAATTAAATATATCTTGGACAAGCTTCACAGGTTTTACGATCAACTATTACGGTTTAACAGCGGTTTTAGAATATACCGACGCTAACGGTAACCTTTTGTTTACAGCAACATATAATATTCGCTTTACAAATAGCCATCTGACCATTAAATATGTGGATGAGACTGGTATGGAAATCTATCCTTCCCAAACGATCAATGATAGTACCAATGAGCCTTATGATGTCTCTACAAGTGCGTTTATTCCACAAATTCCGGGGTACATCCTTGATACCAGTCAACTGCCAACGAATGCAAAAGGTGTTCTTCCTCGTGGCGAAGTAACGGTGACGTACGTCTATCAAAAAGCACCGACTGACTATACCAATCTGACCGTGAAAGATACCACGATTTATGAACAGGATACATGGACAGCGGCGGATAATTTTGAGCAAGCTATTTCAAAAGAAGGCAAAACTTTGACTTATGAGGAATTTATTGCTGAGGGTGGTCGTGTTTCCGGACAAGTAGATACTAACAAAGCCGCTACGTATAAAATCAGTTATCAATTGAATCATGTGAGTAAAGAAGCAACGATACTCGTAAAACCACGATTCACTGCGATTAAGGTTCATGATTCTTCGATATACGTCGGCGATGACTGGGCCGCAGAAGATAACTTTGATCAAGCCGTAGATCGGGATAACAACCCAGTTTCGTTTGCGGATGTGAACGTTGAAGGAAGCGTAGATACTAAAAAAACGGGGTCCTATGAGGTAGTTTATCGTTATGATGGAGTAGCATCAAAAGCTGTGATCACCGTCAAAGCCGATCAAACTACAGTCAAAGTCCACGATAGCGAGTTGTACACAGGGGAAAACTGGACAGCCAAAGACAACTTCGATAGCGCAACAGATCGGGATGGTAAACCTGTTGATTTTGAAGATATCACCGTTACAGGAAAAGCAGACACAACGAAAGCAGGCGAGTACGAGGTCACTTACATTTATCGTGGTGTAGAAAGCAAAGCCACTATCACCGTCAAAGCGGATGAAACATCCCTAAAAGTCCACGATTCAACGATCAAGCAAGGCGATGAATGGTTGCCAGAAACAAACTTTGATTCTGCCACCGATCGTGATGGCAAAAAGTAGCCTTTTCAGAAGTAGAAGTCAATGGCACAGTGAACAACAACATAGTCGGTCAATACACGGTTTCCTACCATTACGGAGCAGTGATTGCCCATGCCGTGATTACTATACAAGCAAAAGTCAGCGAAACACCTGACGAAACGCCAACAGAAGTACCAGAAGAAAATCGCCCGGAAAGTGAGTCGCCTGGGACTGAATTTCCTGAAACTGAAGCGTCTGATCCAATAACAGAAGAACCAATTAAGGCACGTCCTGAGACAGAGACGTCAGAAACAAACGATGATGAGAAAAACGAAAAACGTCCATCAGAACAATCAGACAACCCCTCAGCAACAGGACAGACAACACCGATCAAAGCAAGCAAACAATCCACTGTTAAGCAACTGCCAAAAACAGGAGAAACAAGCAGTGTTTTGCTAAGTGTTACAGGTATCCTATTCTTAATCGGCGGGTTGGTGCTCTTGTACCGTAAGAAATCATGGAGAAAATAACAATAGGATCGACAAAAGAGCTAGAAGAATAAAACATACAGGACGAACAAGCTGGATGAATTGCTTTAAGAGAGAACAAAAAAGCAATCACAAACATCAGCAATGTTCGTCCTGTTTATTTATATAGTGAGCAGCCGAGAGTACTAAGTTTAGCCAGCACTTGTATTTATGAAACGATCTCCTCTTTTTCCAGACTAAGATAACGATAAAAAGTTGATCGTTTTAACCCTGTTTGGGCACAGATATCCACAACAGCTTTTCCTTCTTTTTGATAAAGGTTCAATGCGTGTTGAATCAGTCCAGGATCGATTCGTGGGCGACCACCGATATTTCCTCTAGCACGAGCGGATTCTAAGCCTTCTTTGGTCCGTTCGACGATGATGTCTCGTTCGAATTGGCTAAAGGCTTGGAAAACAGTCATCATCAATTTCCCTTGTGGGGTTTGCGTATCAAAATTTTCTTTAATACTGATAAGCTTTACTCCTTTTTTTTCAAAAAAGTAGACAAGATCAATGAGATCTTTGGTACTTCTTCCTAGTCGCGAGAAACTTTCAATGATGATTTTATCGTTTTCTTTCACTCGTTTTTTTAATTTATTTAATTCAGGACGATTCGCACGAACACCACTGATCTTTTCCGTATAAATTTTATTGCACTCATACCGGTCAAGTAAATCTAACTGACGCGAGAGATCCTGTTGTCTTGTGGAGACACGTGCGTACCCATAAACCATATTTGTCATACGAATTCCTCCAGTTGCACAAAAATAAGTCTACATAGAGAATACCTTGTTTGTTCACTTAAGTACACATTCAAGAAGCTTCTTAATGTGAATTTGGGAAATAGGAAGGTTTTTTTATGCACCTAAATATTGTACTATAGTAAAGACACTAGTCGGTGAGGAAGAAACACGGAGGGGAAAATGAGAGAATTGCAGTTAAATTTTATGCTAAATAAGACGACCGTTCGCTGGCTTCAAATGTTAAATACTTTTGAGCGAGAACGGACTTGTTCCATCGCAAGTTTAGCAAACAAACTTGATGTGACCCAACGGACGATCAGCTCGGATATCAAAGAATTGAAAACCTATCTACAAGAGGCAGCCGAATTTTCGCTTGTAGCCAATGGCTATCATTTTAGGGAAACGAATCCGAAAAAATACTTGTCCCAAAAAAAGGAGCTTGTTGCAGAAGAAGGAATGTATCAAATCGTGGAAGCCATTTTCCACGGTGAATTCTGTTCGGTTGAAGAGTGGGCGCAGCGCTTGTATGTATCAGAAAGTACGATGCGTCGTTATTTGAATACTGCTTCTGTGACGTTGCGAAAGTATCATGTGGAGTGGATCTTGCAACCGGTTAATTTGAGTGGCTCCGAAGCCAATATTCGCAAGTTCTTTAAAGATTTTTATTATGAATCAGATGTCACCCCTCATACGCTCTTGCCCCCCAAAGAACTGATTGCACTAGTCAGTGATGTCTTCTCAGAAATTCCCGCAGAGCTGGTGAATACAGGCGTTTCTCCGAGTGATTTTTATTATAGCTTGTATATTGCGATCAAGCGTTACCAATTGGGAAAGACGGTTCAGATTCCTCAATCGTTGGCAAAAATCATCGAAACCCATGAGGCATTTGCCGTAATGAATGACTTAGCACCTAAAATCGAAGCGCTATACCGAGTAAGACTGCCGCAACAAGAAATTATGTGGCTTTATTTAGTGACCGTGATGAAACGGACTTTGACCGAGCCTGAAAAAGAGCAGCAATTCGTTGCATCGTTTGGACTGTATCCTGAACTCGAAGAACTGAGTCAGCGCTTCGTTCAAGAATGGGGCATTTCCTTTCAAGAGCCCCAACGGGTCAAGACGATGATCCACGCCTTTTTCCTGTCAAAGAAAATCAATGAGCAACTGGCGCCCGTTTTAAATCACTTGCTAACAGAAGTAAAAAATGAAGCGCAGAAGCATCGTTCTGCCGCTTATCAAAGGAATCTGGCATTTATGAAGCAGCACCAAGCGATTCTTGGGATCAAGCAGGAGTATCTGGTAGATATTTGTGCGGCACTGACCCTTTACAGTGAAGCAATCAGGGAGCTCTATGCTCAAAAAGTCAGACGGATCGCATTGATAATAGAAGGCGATCTCTATGCCTGTCACACGATTCGTGCGCGCTTTTTGCGTTATGTCGGCAATGATCATCTGGTATTTTTTCCAAAAATCAATGAATTGACGACCGATTATTTGAAGGGAAATGCCATTGATCTTGTGGTTACAAATTATAGCGAATATTTATCAGAGTTCATCTTATCGACAGATTATCTTTTGCTCAAAGCAATCCCCGATTATCAAGATTGGCAAAGAGTGATTGAAAAAATCGATCCTCAGTTAGGGCAAGCGTTAAACGCTCCCACAGCCTAATATACGTGTTGAAAAAGAGCATGACGAGGACATGTGTGGATAAATCAAAGAGAAAAGCCGCAACCGTTGCGATCGACGGTTGCGGCTTTTATTCGTTCATCTAATAAAAAAGGGAGTTATCTGAAAATAGGCCCACTGTTCCTGAATACCAAAAGATTGGGTTATTTTGGTGAAAGAACAGCCTACGTTGAAACAGTTAGTTGGCATTTACTAGTTTATCAAAAATTGCTTCAAAGGTTTTGAACGTATCACTATCTAACTGACAAAGCCATAAAAGGTAGCTTTTTTCTTTGAATGTCCATTCGATCGAAGGGTAAGAGGCAATCAAGGCATGGTATTTCTCTCGTTGTTCACTGGTAGCTAATAACCACCGCTTCTCAAAAATCTTTTTCTCTTCCATTTTTATCTATCCCCCATAAAGAAACGTTGCCTGAAACTTCACTAACGGGCAACGTAAATCTAATGATATGCAGATCTATGTTTAGTATACCAAAGAAAAATGAATTTTTTTAGAAGATGTGTAAAATTACATACAATTTCTTTTATTTTGCTTTTTTTGGGACCTTTTTTGAAGAAAAGAAGCGTTCTGTTGAAAGGAACTGTTGTTAAAAATGTTTGTGATAATACTAAGAATTAGTAGGCAGAAACCTTGTATCCATCGTATTGAGTCAAGTGGTTACAGGTAATAACAAAAATGGACGATCCTTTTTAAATGATAAGGAATCGTCTTTTTTTTATAACACTTTTTTTTGCACAAACTTTTAAAATGCCTTATTTAAAAAGAAAATGAAAATCAATTTATTCATACAGGTTTGCAAATCTTGATTTATCGATTGATGATCAACCATGGTAAATTTAATCTCGTTAAAAACGATAAAATTTCGTCAAAAAAGCATTATTTTATAGCTCTAATTTAGGTTTTTAGAGAGTTTGTATCGAATAGGTTGTTCCGATAAGAGCTATAACTGATTTTTTTCGAGGGAGTAAGAAAGGGTGACTGATAAAAACGTGAAATGAATCTTTAAAGTACAAGAGAAAGAATAGAGAAAAAGGAGTTACTTATGAATAACAAATTTAGTAAAAAAGTCACAGGTTTATTGTTGATTAGTCATTTAACTTTATCGGCGTTGCCAATAAATGCGATGGCGACAGAAAAAACTGATAATTCTTCAGGAGTGACACAAGAGAGAATAGAAGCTCCAAATTTATTATCAGATAGTGAAGCAACTCAAAGCACAGAAAATGACCATACAGCAACCAATGAGCAAGCAGTTCAGGAAACAGAGGGTTCTCCTACTGAAAGTGAAGAAGCTCAAACAGAAGTTTCTACTGAGAACTCTTCAGAAAATAATGAAGTCGCAGAAAATGATGAACAAGCGGATGCACCAAATGAAGAAACCTCAGAAAGTAATTCTAACGAATCATCAGAAGACGCTGCTGAAACCCGTTCAACAAGGGCAAGTGTCCAAGTAACATCTGATGCTGAATTACGGACAGCGTTAGCCAATGCGACGGTTACACAAATCAGCTTAGCCAATAACATCACGATGACCAGTAGTGTGACATGGACAGGGACGACCAAAACGATTGAAGGTAATGGTCATACGTTAACCTTCGGGAATAATGTTCGGTTGTATGGAAATACGGTAAATCAAGGATTAAGTATCAGAAATGTGAGAATCGTGGCTCATGCAACAAATACGATCTATCAAAATAGAACGTCCAGTGTTTCCTTCACAAACGTTACTCATGAAAATAGTCATGCAACGGGGCGCTTACTCTATTTAGCCGCTAGCAATTCTTCAGCTAATTTCTTTGGCGAAAACCGATTAAATGCAGGTTCCTTGATTTGGGCTACTTCGAATGTCCGAATGAATATCGGCAGTGGTGCTTCTGTAGTTGCAAATAACAATGGAACAGCTCGTGCGATTTATCTTGCAAGTGGTGGTCGAATTGATTTAGGTGAAGGCAGTTTATTAGACGTTACTCAAAACAATCCTTCAAATACAGCAAAAGCAGTCTTGATCGAAGGAAGTGCCTCAAGCGTAGTAGTTAATTCGAATGCAACGTTTAAGATCACAAGTGCGCCAAATACGCAAAAAACACAAGAAGCATTGGGGTTGCGAGGTGCTTTGACCGTATTATCTGGGGGAACACTGGATGTCGTGGGAAGAAGCACGTATTCAACGGTAAACGTTGGACAATCAAGCACTTTCCACGAAGGATCAAATGTTCGAATCCAAAACAATCATACGAATGGAACCGCAATTGGGTCCTATCCAGGAACAACGAACTACACGATCCACTCATCGACAGGAATGCAAACTTGGAGAAGATCAGCTGATTTTTCAGGAGAGCCCAGCTTTAATTATCCAGAGTTTAGACAAGGTTCTTTCTCACTAAATACTTATACGAACAAACAAGTTACTTCGCGAATTGAATCCAATGACTCAATCTTCAACGCAACATTCAATAGTTCTCAAATCGGAAAAATCGCTTTTGGTGACTTTGTGGATACCGCAACGATTCAACAAACGACCATTGACGACTTAACCACAAGCTCAACGCACATTACGGGGCGAGCTGAGCCAAATGCCGATTTAGCAGTCACTATTGAAGGACAAGGAAGTTTAACGGGACGCGTTGCAAGTGATGGAACTTATCAATTTGCGATTCCGAACGCACCATTAGCAGTTGGAACAAAAGTGACTGTTACCGCAACGTCCAATGGTATTCAATCGGTTGCAGAAACAGTTGTAGAGGATAGTGAAAAAGAAACGATTGCCGAAACAACGATTTCCGAGCTAAATACTGACTCCACAAGTGTGACGGGAACGGCTGAGCCGAATGCTGAGATTACGATCAAAGCCGGTGACACGATCATTGCGAATGGACGAGTGGGTAGTGATGGCATCTATGCATTGACGATTGAGAAACAACAAGCTGGTACGGTAGTTACCGCCCAAGCAACCTTAAATGGCATTTCATCAAATATTGCAGAAACCATGGTTGATCGAGCAACGATCGCCGAAACAACATTGAATGAGGTGACAACCACATCCACTACCGTTAGCGGAACAGCTGAACCAGATGCACATGTGGAAATTACTATAGGCGATTCTGAAACGAAAAATGCCACTGTTGACAGTGATGGCAATTTTGAAGTAGAGATTGATCAACAAGCAGCGGGAACAATTATTACTGCTCAAGCAAGCATCGATGGATTGCAATCAAATATTGCTTCAACGATCGTTGTCACTGATCCAGCAAACACCGAAGGCACGATTACACCAGCAAGCTACAATGTTTCTTCGGCCGATCAGTTCCTGAGAGGGTCGTATACCGGTGATGTTGTATCTGCCCGTGTGTATGTAAATGGATCATCCGTTCGTGGTGGGAATTTTGCTGATGGTTCGTTTGAATTCTTTATCGGCAATCGCATCCAATCCGTAGATGATGTCGTAGAAATCGAAGCCTTGGATCAATATGGCAAAGTACTTGATCGGACAACCGTTGAATTAACTAGAGATTTGGCTGGTTCGATCACACCGGATCAATACCGTGTTGGCGAAACAATGATTACAGGGACCTTTACGGGTGATGTCAATTTTGCACGTTTAGTGATCAATGGCACGCCTTCTAATGCATGGGGTGGTACCTTCAATGCCGATGGCACCTTCTCGTTTTATGTAGCGAATCTTGGAATCAAAGCGGGCGATAAAGTTGAGATCCAAGCGTTGAACCGCCAAATTAACGGTAACACGGAAGCAATCGAAGTGCTAGAAACCAAAGAAGTAACAGTGATTGATCAACTTCAAGGGACGATCACACCGGATCAATACAGTTACACCGATACCATGATTACGGGAACCTTTACGGGAGATATCAATTTTGCCAACTTAGTGATTGATGGACAGTCAGTAGGGAACTGGGGTGGCACATTCAATAAAGAAACTGGCCGCTTTGAATTCTTTGTTCACGCACAATTTAGAGAACAGATCAGAACGGCAACGAAAGTAGAATTGCAAACCTACCATCGTGAAACAGTCGATGGACAAACGATTGATCATAAGCTGGTGTTGCAGCCGGTAGAAATCGTCAAAGCAGCAGGCACGATTCAACCAGCAGCCTTCAAAGTGACAGAGAGTGAAATTACTGGAACCTTTACAGGCGATGTGAATTTCGCCAACTTGATCGTTGATGGACGTTCAATTTCATGGGGAGGCACCTTTAACACCGCAAACCAGACGTTTACTTACTTTGTCAATCAAACGACCCGCGACTTGATTCGCGATGCGGAAACAGTTGAATTGGTTGCTTACCATCGGGAGGTTGTTAGTGGCCGTCCGGTAGACACCGAATTGGATCG
>Ga0153985_1000187_pt1 | contig 18961 bp, 17 predicted proteins | sample TSGA069MetaG_FD_104715 | JGI IMG/M metagenome (GOLD analysis project Ga0153985, IMG submission 104715) | Attine ant fungus gardens microbial communities from Georgia, USA - TSGA069 MetaG | ecosystem: Host-associated > Fungi > Mycelium > Unclassified | place: USA: Georgia, Alexander Wildlife...
GAATCCTATGAATCGGCCTATGAAAACGTTTCATTTGCATAGGCTTAGTTCAGTGCACCTTCTTTTCTAAAGACAGTAGGAAAAGAAATCATTTTTCATCTTGACTTATCACCACTATGCTTTTTATTACGAGTCTTTTTAATTTTGAGGGTGGTTACTTTCTTTTCCACTATCAAGAGTGGAATTAGTTCCCTTATTTAGAGTGTACAAACTGTATGATCGGCTTAAATAATCCATTAAGCAATTCAATCCGATCAAAGATTGAGCCTGAAGCATTCTTCTTCCGACAACAAAATAATCACAATAATAATTTAAGTGAAACGTACTATGTCTAGCGAAATAATTATCACCCACTGCTGTGACTGCCAATAATGGAATTTTTCGAACTTCAAAAGATGTCAAATTTTCTTTGATGTCATCCGTTTCTCCGCTTAAAGAGGCAACCACTACACAATCATTTTGGGTGATCATGGGCATCACCATATCCAGCTCTGTTTTATTAGGTAAGACCAGCACTCGTTTATCGACATTCAACATCATTTTATAAAACTCATCAATCGCATTTTTTTGGGAAAATCCTGTGGCATAGCAGTAAATGATTTGGCTGTGATCAAACATTTCATTGATCGGTTCCAAATTGACCGATTGCATATACTCAAGCGTTTTTTTAATATCATCAAATTGCTTCTCAAAAATATCTTTTTCAGTAGCCTCTATTTGATTATTAGCGTCTGAATGCCTTAAAAAATATTTCATTTCTGAATAGCCGGAAAAGCCCAATTTTTTTGTTGTTCGCAGGATAGAAGATTTAGAGGCATGAACCATATCAGCCAGTTCCATGATCCCTGAAGATTGGACCTTCTCAGGGTTTGCCAGAATGAATTGCAAAATATCTTTATCCAAATCACTCAGTTCTTCTAAATGTTGGTGAATCAACTGTTCTAATGTCATAATTTTCCCCCTCCTGCACTATTATACGTGAAGGAGAAGGGAATAATGATTTTTTTCATACCGATTAATTTAATTCTGGCCAAAATTCTTTATTTGCTTCAATCAGATCGTCCAATAATTCTTTTGCGATTCGAGCATTTGGCACGATTCTTGAAAGAGCTAATGCTTGATACAATTTTTGGTAAGATTTTTCTTCCCAAGCTTCAACGACTAATTTTTCGACAGCTACTTGCTGTTCCATCAACCCTTTTTGGAAACGTGGGATTTTTCCTTGCGTCAATGGTTCTGGACCACTGCTGCCCACGATACAAGGCACTTCTACCATCGCGGTTTCATCAAAATTGACGATAGTCCCTTCATTTGGCACGATCAACAGCATTCTTTCATGGGTGTTGTATGCGATCGCCCTAGCAAGATCGACGATATAGCTTGCATGTTCGTCGACTTCCAAAGATGTCCCTTCAGCCGTCCCTGCTTCTGCGATGCGATCACATTCACTGAAAACATGTTGTTCGCGTCCAGCCATGACTTCATTTGCTCTAGTAAATTCTGGATTGGCATGAGCAACTTCGTCTTGCGGGTAGAAATAATATTTCAAATAAGTGTTAGGCAAAGTGTCTGGATCTAACGCGTAAACTTCCTTCGCTTTGGCAAATGTATGCATCCAGCTGGCATCCGTATGTTGAGACTCTTCAATTTCTTCTAGTAATGAATACCCATGATCTTTTACATGCTTTTTGATTTGAGGCATCAAGTCATTGCCTTCTTTATCACGAATATCTGTCCACCAGCCGAAATGATTCAGTCCATAGTAGCGAACGACCATCTCTTTACGTGAGCTTAAGCCGATCGAATTGGCCATCCGTTCCTCGATTCCTACTGGCATATCGCAAATGTTGATGATTTTTGATTCAGGTCGTAATTTTCTTGTGGCTTCAGCTACGATTGCGGCTGGATTAGAATAGTTCAACATCCATGCATCTGGAGAGTATTTTTCCATATAATCGACTAACTCCAATACGCCGCCGATAGATCGCATTCCGTAGGCGATTCCGCCAGGTCCACAGGTTTCTTGACCAACGACGCCATATTTCAACGGAATTTTTTCATCCTGTTCCCGCATCGCATACAGCCCAACACGAATATGAGCCATAACAAAGTCTACATCGGTAAAGGCAGCCTCTGTATCTGTAGTAGAAACAAACTTGATTTCCGGCGCTCTTTCTTTTAATAAAATCTCACAAGCATTTGCCACATGATCTTGACGTTCCTCTAGATTATCGTAAAACTTGATTTGCCGAATTGGAAACTTGTCCAAATTGTCCAAAAGCATCAATACGATCCCTGGTGTAAATGTACTTCCTCCGCCTGCAATTACAATTGAAAATTTCTTCATCCTTAATTTCTCTCCTTTTATTCCTTAGTTTTCTGTATCCATTAGTGTTTCGAACTGTTCTCTAACTTGCGGTACATCCAAACCGACAATGACTTGGAAGGCATTGCCATTACGGACAACCCCGTGAGCCCCGCCTGAGCGGAAAACAGCATCTGGTTGAACCAGATTTTCATCCTTAACGGTGATTCTTAAGCGTGTCGCACAGTTATTGACCTTTTCAATATTCTCTGCTCCACCGAATCCATCTAAGTAAACGGCCGCTTGTTCCGTATATTGATTCGCACTTTCTAGTGCAGGGGCATTGCCGCCTTGTTTTTCTTTATAATCTTTTTTCGAATAGAGCTTGATGTCTTGTGCATTGTCCTCACGCCCCGGAGTTGCTAGATTAAATCTGAGTATTAAGAAACGGAAAACAAAGAAATAAATCACGATAAACGCAAGACCGATAAACAATTGGATAAATATCATACTCTTGTGATTTTGGAATAATGGAATCCATACTTTTGCCAATAGATCAATGAAACCTCCCCCCATATCACCGACAACTCCAAAACCATACATAGTTGCGGCCATCGTTGCTGCTAGGAAAGCATGAACCGCGAATAAAGGTGGTGACACGAATAAGAACGTGAATTCCAAAGGCTCCGTGATCCCGGCCAAGACCGCAGTCAAGGTTGCTGGAATCAAGATTGCTAATACTTTCTTCTTATTCTCTGGTTTTGCCGTGAAATAGAAAGCTGCAGCAATCCCAGGTGAAGCAAATATTTTTGAATTACCGTGTAAAGCAAAACCTCCTTCTGGGAAAAGTTGTTTCAAAGATGTCGTAGTTTGTGCGAACTCCTGCAGATGCCCCATCCAATATTTGGTAATTCCTTCTTCGACAACGGCCGGTCCATAAACAAATGGTGTGTAGATAAAATGGTGCAGTCCTGTCGGTATCAAAATTCGTTCCAAAAAAGTATAGAGCCAAACTCCAAAAATTCCTGCACTTGCCAAGAAGCCTTGTAGCGATCCAATCCCTTGTTGAACTTTCGGCCAGATCAAACAAATTAGAAAAGCAATTGGCAGCATCGCGAAGAACCCCAAGATAACAATAAATGATGATCCCTGAAAAATTCCTAAGAAATCTGGAAGCTTCTTTTCAAAGTACCGATTGTGAAGAAAGACAACAATTGCTGAAATAAATATAGCTCCAATAATACCGGTATCAAGTGTCTTGATTCCGCCAATCAATTTAAGCCCGCTTTCTCCTCCGGGATCAGCTGAAAAGTTCACTCCGAAAAAATCGCCGAAATGCTCTAGCATTGATGAAATAAAATAATTACAGGTTGTATAAACAACAAAAGCTTCCATTGCTGCTCGAGCATTGGCTTTTTTCGCTAAGCCGATCGACAGACCAATCACAAAAAGCAGTTCCATTTGATTGAAGACTGTCCAAGCACCATTTTCAACGATGCTCCAAATGGAATACCAAGTTGTTCCTTCGCTCGCGATACTGCCAACAAGCATTGGATTTTTGAAAATGATACAAAGTGCAACCATTATCCCCGAAAACGAAAATAATAGTACTGGAGTAAACATTGCCCCTCCAAAACGCTGAATCTTTTCCATCATGACAAAAATACATCTCCTTCCAATAATTTCTTTTTTTCCTGTTTACATGTTTGACTATACAGACAGCAAAAAACGTTTACAATACTATAGGAAAACCTGGGAAATATATTCCATGATTGAACTTAAGTATCTACGTATGGGAAATTTACCGGACTGCAAAAAAAAGCAAGAATCTGTGTACTACACAAATTCTTGCTTTTTACTTTGTAATTTTTTTAAGAAACAGTTCTTAGTTCATTAAAGATTGTGCTGCTGTGATGATTGATAGCTTGTAAACATCTTCTTCATTACAACCGCGTGAAAGGTCAGAAACTGGTTTGTTCAGACCTTGTAAAATCGGTCCAATAGCTTCAAATCCGCCGAAACGTTGAGCGATCTTGTAGCCGATGTTTCCTGATTGTAATTCTGGGAAGACAAAGACAGTTGCTTGTCCAGCTACCTTTGAATCTGGCGCCTTTAATTGAGCGACGCCTGGGATGTAAGCAGCATCAAATTGTAATTCACCATCAATCAAATAGTCAGGTGCTAATTCTTGAGCGATTTTCGTTGCTTCAGCGACTTTCTCTACTTCTGGTGCTTTTGCAGAACCCTTTGTTGAGAAGCTCATCATTGCAACTTTTGGTTCGATATCGAATAATTCAGCCGTTTTTGCTGATTCTACAGCGATTTCAGCTAATTCTTGCGCATTTGGGTTCACATTGATCGCGCAATCTGAGAACAAATACTTTTCTTGATCACGTCCGCGAACCATCAAGAAAGCACCGCTTGTACGGCTAACACCTGGTTTGGTTTTGATGATTTGTAAAGCAGGACGAACAGTATCACCAGTCGAATGAATCGCTCCGGAAACCATACCGTCTGTAATCCCCATATAAGTTAACATTGTACCAAAGTAATTTTCATCTTTAAGAATTTTTTCAGCATCTTCCTTGCTGACTTTACCTTTACGGCGTTCAACAAAAGCTTCCACCATCTCATCCCAACGATCAAAATGATCAGGGTCAATAATTGTGAAGTTGCTTAAAGCGATTCCACGAGCATTCGCAGCTTTTTCAATTTCAGCCATATTACCAATCAAGATTGGTTCAATTAATTCTTCTGCTTTTAAACGAGAGGCCGCACCTAAAATACGTGCGTCAGTTGCTTCTGGGAATGCAACTTGAATGTTGCGACGAATAATCTTAAATTTCAAACTATCAAATAGATCCACGATAAAACCCTCCAGATATTTATTTCTTATTTATCATACAATACTTCACATGAAAAGAAAAGGACAGAATAGATTACCTGTACTACTAATTAAAATCTAGTAAATATGAATTAATACCATTTTCACAAACTGTCCCTATAACAGAAACCGTTGTCATACTACACTGTTTCAGACAACTGCCAATCAATTGGTGATTCGCCCCATTCCATCAATATTTGATTCGTTTTTGAAAATGGTTTCGAACCAAAGAATCCACGATGAGCCGATAGCGGCGATGGATGGACCGATTTTATGATTGCGTGTTTATTGGTATCGATCATCTTGATTTTTTCTTGTGCAGGCTTTCCCCATAAAATAAAGACAATTGGTTTTTCCCGCTCATTCAATCGTTCAATAATCGCATCTGTTAATTGTTCCCACCCTTGTCCGCGATGTGAATATGCTTGTCCTTCTCGTACTGTCAGCACCGTATTAAGTAGAAGCACACCCTGTTTTGCCCAATTTACAAGATTTCCGTGCTGCACTGGTGAAATTCCTAAGTCGCTTTGCATTTCTTTATAGATATTGCGCAATGAAGGAGGAATTTTCACCACTGGCTGTACAGAAAACGAAAGTCCATGAGCTTGGTCTACCCCATGATAAGGATCTTGACCTAAAATCACAACTTTTACTTTGTCATAGGGCGTTAATTCTAACGCTTCAAAAATATGGTACATATCTGGATGAATTCTCTGCGTACTATACTCTTGTTTCAAAAATTCTCGCAATTTCAAATAATAGGATGCTTGAAATTGATCTGCTAAAACATTTTGCCAATCATTATGGATAATTTCTTTCACTCTCACTCACTCCTGATTCAATAATTATTTAATGTGTAAATTAGTGTGGCGGTTAAGCTGAACTCTTACCTGTTCAAATAATTCTTTTTAAAGAATAAAGTCGACATGGTTATCCTCTTTGGGATTATGGTACACTATCGTTGTATGATAGGAAAGCTAGGTGAATAATTTTGATAAAACTTATTGCTTCTGATATGGACGGTACACTGTTGAACGACCAAATGCAAGTTCCGACAGCAAATATCGAAGCCATTCAGAAAGCTCAAGCACAAGGCATTGAATTTATTACAGCAACCGGACGAGGAATGAGTCACGCTAAAATCTCTTTAGATGAGGCAAACATTCGTGTACCGATGATTTTATTAAACGGCGCTCATGTCGTAAACGCTGACCGAGAAACTATCTTTACCATTCCAATTGGTAAGGAAAAAACCTTTGAAGTCATGGACGCTATTGAAAAAGCTGGACTTTATTACGAGATTTTCACTGCTGAACATGTATACTCTTCAAATCAGCCGATGCGAATCGAATTTTTCTCTGAACATATTTTAGATAAAGTCCCGGGAATTTCTAAAAAAATGGCCATTGCGGCTTCTTCTCGACATTTATCTCTAACGCCTATTACTTTTGTAAAAAATATGCGTAAGACATTGATTGAGAAAGACGAAGAAGTCTTAAAAATTATTGCCTTTGACAAGAATGGGCCGGAACAGCTTAAAAAAGTAACCAAAGAATTAGAAAATATGGGCGACCTTGCTATTGCTGCATCTGAATTGACCAACATCGAGATCAATCACGTTAATGCACAAAAAGGAATCGCTTTAAAACAATTTGCAGAGGAACGTGGTTTTACCGCTGATCAAGTTATGGCACTTGGTGATAATTTTAATGATGTCAGCATGTTGACATATGCAGGGACAAGTTTTGCAATGGGCAATGCTGCTCCAGCCATAAAAAAAATTGCTAAGGATGTAACTGACACGAATGAAGAAAACGGAGTAGAAACGGCAATCGATCGAATCCTTTCTGAATAATAAAAATCAAAAGGTGTGAGTAACATGACTGAATTTTTTATTCAAGAAAAACAATTGAGTTCCATGACACGAACGATCGTCAAGGACAATAAAGGTGTTCCTTTATACTTAATGGTAGGTCATTGGGGGCGCAAAGGAAATGTCCTCTCACTCTACGCAATGGACGGTCAAATCGTTGCCTATATTAAACAAGCCAGCGTCATTTTTGGGCGCAAATTTGAAATCTACTGTGACCACACAAAAGTTGGCGTACTTCATAAAATCTTTCATTGGCCCGGCGACTTTTATTACATTCAACAACTTCATTGGGCAGTCTATGGAGATATTTATAATCATAAATACAAAATTAATCACTTTAACCAATCAATTATGACGATGGATAAAGCCACTTTGTTGACTGGAGACTATTATGTCTTAGATGTCACCGATCCAGCAGACGCGCCTGTCTGCATCTGCGTCGCAGCCATCATGGATTATTGGCTTTACAATCGAAATAAACAGAAAGAACCTGAAACAACCTTTGAAGTTACTTTTTCTCAAAATTAAGAGCTATGACATTTTTTTGTCATAGCTCTTTTGCTTGCTACAGTTCTAACTTACGTAAAGAAACGCCGCTCTAAATGATTTCGTCTGACATAAAAATAATCTAAAGTCGCGTTTGGTTACTATCCATTAGCTTCTATCAAAACTCTTCACATTTCGTTGCATATGGTCATACAGGTGTCCACTAATAACCATTTCACCAACGTCTTTGAATCCATCTCGCAGATATAAACGTTTCGCATTAGGATTTGCTTTATCAACATTCAAGCCAATCACTTTTTCACCTTCATGAGTAGCCAAACGGTCCACCGCTGTCAATAATTTTGACCCGATTCCTTGTCCGCGGAATCTTTCATCGACCGCGATTGAGTCTAAATACCATTCATTGGGGAAAGCTTCAGGATCGATAAACATTTGGATATCGTCTTCGATGCCTTGACTCTTCAAATATTCCTCTAAGGGCAAATCAATGATTGGTTCTTTACTTGCCGGATAACCGAATACAGCACCCGCAATCTCTCCCTCAACCTCTTCAACAAGACCACGCGCATAGCCAAAGCGATATGTGGGGTCTTCAAAACAGGCCGCAATCACTTCCAATGCCTTTTCTTCACCAAAATCCTCTAGAAAATCTAGTTCCATATCTTTTAAAATAACCAGTATCAGTTTAGCAACGGCCGCACCATCTTCTTTTTTTGCAAATCGAATCATTCTAAAACCTCTCTTTTAATAACGTTTGATACTTCTTATCCAGTGTAACATGAGGACGCTATTTTCGAAAGTGGAGATACTTTGTGATCAACTAAAAATCTGCTATGATAAATTTGCATCTTCATTTGCTAACTGCGTTTTCTAATTTAGTGACGTTTATCAAATGATCAATCTAATAGAAATAAGATCTTTGGGTTTAAAAAAATGAAGATTTATTACTGCTTAGGAGGAGTATTAATGAAAAAAGTTCTAAAAATTTTGGTAGGAATCGTTGCGGCAATCGTTCTTCTTTTAGGCGGCTACTTGATTTATTTATTTGCCAGCTATGATCGTCTACCCGACAATACAGCCCTAAAACCAGACAATCAGCATACTCAAACACTTGAAACAAATAGGACCTATCGCGCGATGAGTCACAATATTGGTTATGGTGCCTATCCGCCAAGCTACAGCTTTTTTATGGATGGCGGAAAGTACTCCCGTGCGTATGATAAAGGAACGGTCAAAGAAAACATGCAAGGAATTGTTGAGACTACAAAAGAACTTGAGCCAACTTTAGCTTTTTATCAAGAGGTCGATCAAAATGGTGATCGCTCACAACATGTAGACGAAGTTGCTTGGCTGCAAGATCATTTATCAAACTATAATAGTCTTTATGGACAAAATTATGATTCGTCTTATCTTTTCTATCCTTTTACTGATCCGATTGGCCAAGCAAAATCCGGTCTTGTCACTTTAAGCCAAGCTGAAATTACCAGCAGCCGACGTTATTCTCTGCCGATTGAAACGAATTTTAATAAATTTTTTGACTTAGATCGTGCTTTCACAGTTAGCCGTATTCCTGTTAAAGGAAATAATGAATTAATAGCGATCAATACACATTTATCCGCGTTTACAAAAGATCGCTCCATTCAAGCTTCTCAGTTAAAAAAGATTTTTGATGTGATGGAAAGTGAGTATAAAAAAGGAAACTATGTAATGGTCGCAGGAGATTATAATCACGATGTCCTAGGTAATAGTCCTGATGTCTTTGGCACCAGTAAAAAACGCGAAACTTGGACTCACCCATTTCCCAAAGATCAACTGCCTGCTGGCTTTCATTTACCAACCGGCAAACTAGCAGATGAAAAAGTTCCTTCAGCCCGTGCATTGAGTGAGCCTTACAAAAAAGGGAAAACCTATACTACACTAATTGATGGATTTCTTATTTCAGATAATATTAATGTGAAAGACGTTCACGTTAAAGATATGCAATTTGAATATTCCGACCATAATCCGGTCTATCTAGATTTCAGTTTGAACGAATAAAAACAGACAAAGACTTTGATTGATAAGTCTTTGTCTTTTCTTGTCGCCAATATGACAAATTGCAATTTCTGACTCTCCTTGTTAAAATGAATCCAGATACTGAAAGGACTGTCAACAATGTGGAATTTTGTCTTCAATATACGCACTATTGCTAAACTTCAAACAAGAAAACTACTGTAGATGAAACATTGTTTGAAGTAACTATAAGATCTGTTTCATCGCCTTGTTTTTAAGAGTAGCATTTGATGCTCTTTATTTATTGTGGCTAAAAACCTTTCTTCATAGTAAAAATTGGAGGAAAATAGAATGTTGATGATTAAACAAGTTAATCAAAATGATAAAAATGAAATTGAAGCTATGATGGCGATTTGGGAATCCTCAGTAAGGGCTACTCACACTTTTTTGACGCCAGACGATATTGATGCTTTGAAGCCTGAAGTTAAAAAGGGTTTACTAATGATTGAGCAGCTTTACGGTTATTATGATCAAAAAATCATAGGTTTTATCGGATTTGAAAACAAAAAAGTAGAGATGCTTTTTGTTGATGGAAAAATGAGAGGCCAAGAGATTGGAAAAAAATTACTTCAGTATGCGATTGATGTATTCAATATCAAATATGTTGATGTGAACGAACAGAATGAAAAAGGGCTAGGCTTTTATAAGCATATGAATTTCCACGTGATTGGTCGATCTGAATTAGATGATCAAGGAAATGCTTTTCCTATTCTACATTTAGAAATGAAGGCAACCGAGGAGGCTCCAAATGGAATTTAAAGAAATTGTTTCTAATAAGAAAGAATTTTTAGAGTTGCTTCGTTTGGCAGACGAGCAAGAAGATATGATTGATCGTTACCTTGATAATGGCCATATGTTTGTTTTGTACGATGATGATTTAAAATGTGAGGCCGTCGTAACAGAACTAAATAGTCTGGAATGTGAATTGAAAAATATTGCTACTATGCCAAATGAACAAAGCAAAGGTTATGGCAAAGCGATGATTCAGTTTCTATTTGATGAATTTTTAAGTCGTTATCAAACAATGTATGTAGGGACTGGCGATGTTCCTGGCATATTGAACTTCTATAAAAGTTGCGGGTTTCGTGAATCACATCGCGTGAAAAATTTCTTCACCGATAACTACGACGAACCCATTATTGATCAAGGTGTTCAATTGATTGATATGGTTTATTTGCGAGCCGATACAAAAAAATAACTCTAAAAGCGCCCCTGATTCCTCAGGGGCGCTTAATATTATCTTACAATAACTCTTGATACCGTTGGATATAAATCTTTTTGACTAACGTTACCAGCAGCAGATAAGCAAAAATCGTAACCACTAACCACAACCAATATTGATTTGGCAGAATTCCCAAGCCTAAGTTTTGCCCAAAGTTTGTAAATGGCAACAGTGTTCCAATAACAATTCCTAAAGTAGTAATCACTGTCATGATGAAGGATCCTCTGCTTTGGATAAATGGAATTTGCGGTGTTCGTAAGGCATGCAAGACCAGTGTTTGTGACCAAAGTGATTCAACAAACCAGCCAGCATGGAAAATGGCGATAAACGCTGCTTGTTGTTCGGTAGATAAAGAATGGAAATCTCCGCCGATTACTGCCGGACAAATAACAAAGTACATCAATAAATAGGTTGTGATATCAAAAACTGAGCTCGTTGGCCCTAACCAAATCATAAATTTGCCAATACTGGATGCGGTCCATTTTTTTGGCTTCTCTAAGTACTCTTTATCCATTCGATCCCACGGAATTGAAATACACGAAATATCGTAAATCAGATTCAAAAACAAAATTTGCAATGGCAGCATTGGTAAAAACGGCAAGAAAGAACTCGCGACCAACACGGAAAACATATTCCCAAAATTTGAACTTGCGGTTGCTTTGATATATTTCATAATATTCCCAAAGGTTTCTCTCCCTGAAAGAATCCCCCGTTCCAAGATCATCAAATCTTTTTCTAGCAAGATCACATCGGCAGATTCCTTCGCAATATCAACAGCTGTATCAACAGAAATTCCGACATCAGCAGCCTTCATCGCGGGCGCATCGTTGATTCCGTCTCCAAGAAAACCGACAGTATGTTCATTTTCTCTAAGTAGACTGGTGATTTTTTGTTTTTGTTGCGGATTCAATTTTACAAAGACATTATAACTTTCCGCAACTTCTGTTAATTCTTCGTCGCTTAAATGGATCAAATCTTCACCGTGAATGATTGTTTCTGCGCCTAACCCAACTTGCTTGCAGACAGATTTAGTCACTAGCGCATTGTCACCTGTTAAGACTTTTACATCCACACCATTTTCCTTCAAAGCTTTCAAGGCCTGCTTCGTCGTTTCCTTAGGTGGATCTAAAAATGCCAAGTAACCAATCAATACCATTTCTGACTCATCTGCAGTTGAAAATTCTCCGACAACACTTGGATTTGTTTTCTGAGCAACACCGATCACTCGTAATCCATCTTCGTTTAATTCATGAACTTTCCTTAAAACTTGTTTTTTTACTTCATCTGTTAATTTTGTTACTTTTCCTTTGAAATCAACGAAGGAAGAAATCGCAAGCATTTCTTCAATTGCACCCTTTGTAATCATTTGGGTTTTACCATATTGATCCTCTACAACAACGCTCATTCTACGGCGCTGAAAATCAAATGGGATCTCATCTACTTTTTTGTAACGAATCTTACTTGTATCTAACTCCTGTTCTGTTGAATCAATAATAGCCACATCAATCAGATTTTTTAGACCTGTTTGATAATAGCTGTTCAGGTACGCATGTTTCAGAACACGATGGTCTTCTTCCCCATCACAATCCAGATGGTACTCAAGAATAATCTTATCTTGCGTTAGCGTTCCCGTTTTATCTGTACACAAAACATCAATAGCACCAAAATTTTGGATCGCATTTAAGTTTTTAATGATCGTACCATTTTTAGCCATTCCTGTAGCACCTTTGACCAAATTCGTGGTAACGATCATCGGCAGCATTTCTGGAGTCAAACCTACTGCAACAGATAAGCCAAATAAAAAAGCTTCCATCCAATCCCCTTTGGTAAAGCCATTGATTACGATAACCGTGGGAGCCATCAATGCCATAAACTTGATAAATAGAAATGATGTTTTGCGAATACCTAATTCAAAACTTGTTTGAATCGGTGCGGCAGACAAAGATTTAGCCACATCACCGAACAAAGTACTTCCTCCAGTTGCGATCACGACTCCTTCTGCACTCCCACTGATTACATTGCTTCCCATGAACACCAAATTATCATAACTTGTCTCAGATTCCTTTTGTCCATCTATCTTGTCAGCACATTTTTCAACAGGATAACTTTCACCTGTCAATGCCGATTGTGAAATAAATAAGTCCTTTGCAGAAATCAAACGAATATCCGCTGGAATCATATCTCCCGCCGAAAGTTTTACTAAATCTCCGCAAACAATCTCTTCCATAGGAATTTCTTTATATTGATTGTCTCTGCGAATTGCTGCGGTTACTTTTACGAGTGATTTCAATTTTTCAGCAGCTTTATTTGAACGTACAGATTGTACCAGTGTCATCGTTCCGCTAACTAATACCATAACTAGAATAATGCTGCTACCGAAGAAATCTTTATCTCCCGGTTCTGGCAAAATTCCTTCTGTAATAAAAGAAATGATTCCCAAACCAATTAGCACCAAAGTAAACGGTGTGATAAATGCTTTTAAAACTTCCACAAAGAATGGTGTAGACTTCTTATGTGGAATTTTATTTTCTCCAAATGTTTCTCTTGCCTCTTCAACCTGATCTGTAGATAACCCCAAAGATGAAGTCTTGAATGTCTCAAATAAGCTTCGTGTTGTCTTTTTAGCAAACAAACTGTAATTTGTTTTGATTGTTTTTTGTTTCATGTTCTTCTCCTTTTCCCCGAAAAAAATACGCCATAATCCTATTCCAATAAATAGATATAGAATGATGTCTTTTATCGTATTCATGAGTGTCTCCTCCTGCAAACGGGCTTATGGAGAAAGCGAGTGTTAAAAACAAATAGACAATAGTGTCCTCCTGTTTCCTTTTTTCTGCCACAAACCCGTAATTATTGAACTACTGTCATCCATTTGTTTTCATCTCCCTTTTTTCCACTCGTTCTAGTGGTGATTGAAGGTCCTTTTTGTAGACACGCATGATTAACTGACCTTCTACGTAATCATCCGTTATTGGCTGATATCCAAGCTTTTCATAAAATCCCCAGGCTTGATGTCTCCCTGTAAGAAATACAAAGTGAAAACCAAATCTTCTAGCGACCTGTTCCGCATAAATTAGTAGGTTCTTCCCTAACCCTTCTCCTTGATATAAAGAATCTACTGCTACCTGTTTAATCTGTACACATTTTTCAGAAATCGGGTGCAACAATAAAGTTCCTACTACACAACCTTCCTGCTTAACAATCAAATGGAGATCATTTCTCTCATCTCTCGGTGCTTTCAATAAAAATTGCTTTCCAGAACTTGCCTTCAGCTCTTTGTTTCTAAGTGTCAACGCTTCACAATACAGCGTGCTGTTCCACTTAATTAATGTGAACACTGTTTTACCATGGTTGTTTCCTCCTTTTCTTTATTTTGAAAATAGCAATGATCGTTATGCAAAAAAAAGACTTTCCGCTCAAAAACTCAGCGAAAAGCCTTACCAAAAATTCATCCTAAATAGACAAAGTCGTATAGTCGATCTAATCGTTGAGTTTTGGCACTATACAACGTAAAGACAAACATCTTAGCTACCTTAAGAAAAGCCTTGTATTCGACAGTTCCTGTTCTACCCATTGGCGTCTCTCGACATTTTTGGGCAGTAGCCTATGTTTGTATAGGAGCCTCACCTAACAAATCATATTTTATTTTCGAACACAATATAACAAGTAATTAATCAACTGTCAAACAGTTTTTTGAAAATGATAGACACTTCATTAGGTCAATATGAAGATCAGCCGTAAATAAACCTTGATATATAAAGATTTTTAGATTAAAATTTATTTTCGAAAAATATTTTTTAAAACATGAAAATATTTTAGAAAACAATATCCCACCGATAGAATAACAACTGTTTTTTTTAGCTGTACATCAAAAAAATAGAGCCATTAAGACTCTATTTTTTGTTAACCAAGACGAAGATTTTTAATAATTTCCTCTGCCGTTGCCAAATTCATTCGTTCTGCTTTTCTTAATTTTCTAGAAACTTGCGATATTTCACTAGTTGTCGCACCTGCCGTAATAGCCAATGAACGACTTTGCATCGCCATATGCCCTTTTTGGATTCCCTCCGTCACTAAAGCACGAACGGCTGCCAAATTTTGCGCTAACCCAACTGCCACGATGACTTCACCTAATTCAGCTGCCGAAGCAACATCTAATAACTTCAAGCTCAACTGTGCTTTTGGCAGAACTTTTGTCGCACCGCCTACTATACCGAGCTTCATTGGCAGAATCAATTGCCCAACGAGTTTTCCATCTCGAATAAACCAATCAGTCATCCCCTCATAGTGACCATTCCGAGCAGTATAAGCATGGCAAGCAGCTGCCACAGCACGTGTATCATTTCCTGTTGCTAAAACGACTGCATCAATTCCATTCATGATTCCTTTATTATGAGTAGCTGCACGATAAGGATCAATTTTACTATAATCGCTGGCTGAAACAATTTTTTCAGCTAGTTCCGTTGAAAGATGATCCAGAGAAATCTCACATTTTGCTTCGATCAACGATTGTGTCGCGTAGTTACTTAAAATGCTAAACAAAATATCCACTTCAGGGATCAATTGCCTTACTTCTTGTGCAACAGCCTCCAACATAGTGTTCAGTATATTGGCACCCATCGCGTCTTTAGTATCCACTTCTAAATCAATAGAGAGATAGCCTTCTTCGAAAGTACGTACTTCAATTGACTGCAGTCCGCCTCCACGTTGATAGATTGAAGGATAACTTCTCTTGGCTGCTATAAATAACGCCTGTTCATTTTCAGCAATCAGTTTCTTAATTACATCAAAATCAGAAACATTTCGTAATACGACTTGCCCCATCATGTTTTGACTGATCACTCGGGTATAAATGCCACCTGACTTTGCAATAATTTTTCCTGCATTACTGGCAGCTGCAATTACCGAAGGTTCCTCTGTCGCCATTGGAACAACTTTTTCTATCCCATTGATAACAAAATTTTGTGCTAGCCCCAAAGGTATTGAACATTCGCTGATTTGATTTTCAATCAAATTATTCGCTATTTTCTCTGGCAATACTGTTTCAGTTGCTAACTGAGCCGCTTCTTTAGCTGTTATTTTTTTTTCCTTGACCAACTTAGCTAAGCGTTCCGCCTGAGTCATTTGGTAGAATTTTTTTTTTGCGGTCTCTTGATCCTCCGATTTCGTGATCATCAAGGCTAATCCCAGACCACCACCGATACAAAGACTTGCTACTCCTCGCTGCTTGTCTTCTTGAATTAACTCTGAAATCAGTGTTGCAACGATCCGTGTACCACTAGCTCCAATAGGATGCCCTAAAGCAATCGCTCCACCATACGTATTGATCTTTTCATCTGGTATCTGTAACTCTTTTTGAACAGCTGCAGAAGCGGCTGCAAATGCTTCATTGATCTGGAATGTATCGATCTCATCAATCGTTCTGTTTACTTTCCTTAATAAATTATTAATAGCTGAAACAGGCGCCATCCCCATGATACTCGGATCGATCCCTACTTCACTATAGCCATTAATAACAGCTAAATAATCCAACCCATTCTCAATTGCGAATGACTTTGCTGCTAAAACTACCGCCGAAGCACCATCGTTCAAGGTTGAGGCATTAGCTGCAGTAACAACGCCATCTTCTTTGAAAGCTGGCTTAAGTGAGCTTATCTTTTCCAACGTTGAATCAGCACGAATCCCTTCATCCTCCCACAGCGTACTGCCATCAGATAGAGCTACGGGCACTATTTCTGATTCAAATTTTCCATCTTTACTAGCTTTGGCCGCCTTCATTTGTGAATCATAGGCATACTGATCCTGCATCTCTCGAGTAATTTGATAGTCCTTAGCGACCTTTTCCGCTGTCAGTCCCATATGTTTTCCACTGAATGCATCCGTCAAGCCATCATAAATCATACTTGATTTTGGTTCTTTCCATTCTTGTGCATCATAATCAAAACTAGTTACTTTCGGCGCCTGAGACATATTCTCCGTACCGCCGGCAACAACAATCTGTGAATCACCTAATAAAATCTGCTGCATTCCGAAGATGATTGATTTCATCCCTGAGCCGCAAACTTCATTGATAGTTGTGGCTGGTACGCTATAAGGGACACCTGCTTTTACTGCTGATTGGCGCGCCACATTTTGACCATTTCCCGCTTGCAGCACATTTCCCATAAATACTTGACCGACTTGATCTGGTGCAAGCTCCGCACGTTTGACCGCTTCTTTTACTGCGATTGCACCGAGCTCGACGGCTGAAACGGTTGCTAATTTGCCTTTATATCTGCCAATTGGTGTTCGTACAGCGCTTAAAATAACTACTTCTTCCAAGAGTGCACCTCCAATGTTTTCATTAAAAATCAGATGTAAGTATAGCATAGATAGTTTTATAATTTCTTAAGATTCAAACTGAACTAATTATGACCTTTCTATGATATATTTACCTTTGGAAGAAAAGGAGGAGCAATATGAATATAGGGATTGATAAAATCAGTTTTCACGTACCAAATTATTATCTTGATATGACGGATTTGGCAAATGCGCGTGAAACTGACCCCAACAAATTTCACATTGGTCTTGGACAAGATCAGATGGCAATTATTCCTGAGACACAAGACATCGTTACTTTAGGAGCAAGTGCTGCTGCAAAAATTCTTACAGATGAGGATAAAAAGGACATTGACATGGTAATTGTCGGCACAGAATCTAGTACCGACTTTTCAAAATCTGCGTCGGTAATTATTCATGGGCTGTTAGATATTCAACCTTTTGCTCGTTCATTTGAAATAAAACATGCATGCTATGGCGGCACTGCCGCTTTACAACAAGCTAATGACTATGTCACATTACATCCAGATCGTAAAGTTTTAGTTATCACAGCTGATATTGCAAAATATGGACTGAACACTGGCGGTGAACCAACACAAGGTTGCGGTGGAGTTGCCATGTTAGTAACTAAAAATCCGCATTTGCTAACATTTAATAACGATAGTGTCTTCTATTCAGAAGATGTTTACGATTTCTGGCGGCCAGCAGGACATGACTACCCGTTAGTGGACGGTCATATGTCAAATCAGATTTATATTGACTCATTCACTCGTATCTGGGAGCAAAATAAAAAAATCAATCAAACTGCCAGCACTGATTATGCTGCCTTGACCTTCCATTTACCTTATACGAAAATGGGACGCAAAGCGCTTCGAGCAATCTTCTCGGAAATGTCAGAATCTGAGCAGCAACGACTTGAAGCTCGTTATGATGAAGCGGTTGTCTATAGCCGACAAGTCGGTAACCTGTATACTGGCTCTTTATATCTTGGATTGATGTCGTTGTTGGACAATGGTGATTTGTCAGCTGGTGATCGAATCGGATTATTTAGCTACGGCTCTGGGGCAGTCAGCGAATTCTTCTCTATGACTTTGATTGAGGATTATAAAAAATATTTGACTATCGAAGAGAATCAATCATTACTCGCAGGACGTCAGCAATTGACAATTAACGAATATGAAGAAATGTTTAACAAAAAAATGCCTACTGATGGTGAAACATACACTTTTTCTGATGAAACAGAATATGCAATCAATAAAATCAGTGGCGATATCCGCTATTACAATAAGTAAATGTCGAAAAAGCCAGCTTAGCAGCTGGCTTTTTAGGCAAAAAAAAATAATCTAGCAGGTCTAATGGCTAAGTGTTTTTTCTTCATTCCAGGTTTCTGGAATATTTACACCCTTTTCTAGGTCTTAAACGGTTTTGTGGTTGAATTTCGTTTAAGCCTCACCATTAAGTGGAGAAATGGTTCCTCTGTCTACATTTCTCTTCCCCGCTAGATTAGAACTACTTGGTAAGGAGACTTCAAATCCCTGCTTCCTTTCTGCCTTTTCGGCACTCACTTTGAAATGAACACTGCCTCCGTTCATTTCCGTTGTACAATTTAACAACATTAGGGACCTACCCCTTACACTTATATTTATACCACATTTCACGGTATTTTGCAAACGTTTACAATATTTGGATTGCGTCAAGAATTTGTTGGAATTCGTATTTCTCCAAAATATGGTAATGAATGAAACCTTGATAAATCAAGAGAATCTATTTAATCACGCTAACAACTCTGTTGCGTGTGCC
>Ga0153985_1000188_pt1 | contig 18912 bp, 15 predicted proteins | sample TSGA069MetaG_FD_104715 | JGI IMG/M metagenome (GOLD analysis project Ga0153985, IMG submission 104715) | Attine ant fungus gardens microbial communities from Georgia, USA - TSGA069 MetaG | ecosystem: Host-associated > Fungi > Mycelium > Unclassified | place: USA: Georgia, Alexander Wildlife...
GAATCCTATGAATCGGCCTATGAAAACGTTTCATTTGCATAGGCTTAGTTCAGTGCACCTTCTTTTCTAAAGACAGTAGGAAAAGAAATCATTTTTCATCTTGACTTATCACCACTATGCTTTGTAAGTATTTTTTAGTTTAAAATCCGATCTTTTCAAGTAAAGAATTTTCTTGTCCATCATGTTGAAAGTAGAGGTCTTCGTTCTTTTCGTCGTTTTCTTTTAAATTAGTAGTGACGACTGTTTTGACTTCTTCTTTGTCGATGTTCTTTTCAACGATTTGCGAAGTTGCTCCTAGAGTGATCAGTGCCAATGCGATGATAGTAAGTTTTTTCATTTTAATTTCTCCTCTTTGTTTGTATTTTTATGGTTTAAAAGAATTTATGTTTGATTTGTTTTTTTACTGAGTTAAAGAACTGAGTCATGACATTTGTGCAAGTTTCTTCTGGTAAATGTGTTTCAGCAGCAATAAAGTCGACGATTGCAGTTAAGTGTTTGCTTGAGTAGCGGGTAATGTTCTTGTTGCAATAGTGTTCGTAACTTTTTAAGATGCTTTCGATTGTCATCGTTGATTCGCTTGTTTGGCTAGCGAGTGTTTCGATCATTTCTGAATTATTCATAGTAAATTCCTCTTTCTTGACCGACTGTCGGTCATTTTGATTTTAAATGTTAAGCTCAACGGATTTTGTTGAGCTTATGGGATGAAGATTTTTTGTAATTGTGCGATTGTTTGATCGTAAGGATGGATTTCTTGGTTTACATCCAAGACTTTATAAATTAAATCTGTTGCAGCAATGACACGGTTTTGAATGGTTTCAGGTGCTAATTTTTCAATTTCATCAAACATAGTTTGAATACCAGCGATTAAAAATTGGATGCTCTCGAGCGGGTAGGCTGTATTGAATTCTCCTTGTTGTCTGCCAACTTCAATGATTTCTGCTAGGACGGGACAAACTTGATTGATGGTGCCGTCTAATGCTCGCTGTTTCATCAATGAATTCTCCGGCATTTGGAATTTGTCGACCATTTCTTCTTTACGCTCATTTTCCTGATCGTTTTGTGAAAGGAAGGCGATGAGCTTTTCCAGTGCTGATCCATTTGAAGCTTGGATTTCTTTGGCTCTTGAAATTTCTTGGTCAATGATCTGACCGATGACTGCATCCAAGACTTCTTCTTTTGAAACGAAGTAATGATAGAAGGTTCCTTTTGCGATGCAGATTCGTTTCAAAATGTCATTGACGGTCGTTTTGTTGAATCCTTTGGTTAAGAAGAATTCTTCGGCGGTGGTGATGATCTCATTTCTTCGTTCATCGTGCTCCTTTACGATTCGCATGTCTGATCTCCTTTCTCCCAACCGACTGTCGGTCGTTCTTTCTGACTTAATAATACCGACCGTGGGTCTATAAGTCAACACCTTTTTGAAAAGAATTTTAATATTTTTTAAAAAGGCCGTCATATCAAGGATTTTAGTCGAAATATTTTTTTGTAAAAGCTTTCTTTTAGGTTTGACACATGAATAGTCGTTCATATATAATATACATGAAGAAACATTCATATGTAAAAAGAGAGAAGGGTATCTCATGGAAAAAGTATATCGTTTGGATGGATTGGATTGCGCGAACTGTGCAGCGAAAATCGAGCGTTCGGTCCAACAAATCAAAGGAGTCGAAAATGCGCAGGTTGATTTTATGAGCACGAAGCTGACGATCAACGCTCCTGAAAAGGAAATCGGGCGAGTTTGTGAAGAAGCGAAAGAGGTTGTGAACAAATTAGAACCAGACGTTGAAGTGAATAGTGTTCAAACGGAAAAGGTCGAAGAGAGTTCTAAAGGAAAAATCATTCAAATCGTTACAGCCATCTTAGCATTAGGCGTGTTGACGATCGTTAAACCGGCCATGCCTGGCGAGTTGATTGCTTATCTGATTTTATATTTATGGATCGGTTATGATGTTCTGAAGACTGCGATAACGAATATTTTTCATGGTGAGATATTTGATGAAAACTTCTTGATGGCAGTGGCGACAGTCGGCGCGATTGCGATCGGCGAGTATCCTGAAGCGGTGGCAGTGATGCTGTTTTACCAAGTTGGCGAATTCTTCCAGGATTATGCAGTCGCCAAATCAAGAAAATCGATCAGCTCGTTATTAGCGATTCGTCCTGATTCGGCAAACTTGATCTTGAATGGCGAAGTAAGAAAAGTCGCACCGGAAACGATCCATGTCGGTGATCAGATTTTGATTAAGCCGGGCGAAAAGGTTCCGTTAGATGGAATCGTCAAGGAAGGACGTTCAATGTTGGATACTTCGGCGTTGACTGGTGAATCCGTCCCACGCAGTATCAATGCTGGAGAACAAATCCTTAGCGGCTTCATTAATCAAAGCGGACAATTAACGGTGGAAGTCACAACGACTTTTGGTGAATCGACCGTCAGCAAGATTTTAGATTTAGTCGAAAATGCTAGCAGTAAAAAGGCGCCGGCAGAAAACTTCATTACCAGTTTTGCCCGTTACTATACGCCAATTGTTGTTGGCTTGGCCGTATTGTTGGCAGTGGTGCCGCCGTTAGTTACAGGCGAACCGTTTTATGATTGGGTTTATCGGGCATTAACCTTCTTGGTTATTTCTTGCCCCTGTGCCTTGGTGATTTCAGTACCACTCAGCTTCTTTGGCGGAATCGGCGGTGCAAGTAAAGCCGGTATCTTGATTAAAGGAAGCAACTATATTGAAACGTTGGCGAATGTGGAAACACTGGTCTTTGATAAAACAGGAACCTTGACCAAAGGCGTTTTTGAAGTTCAAAATGTGGAAACAACGATCAATCAAAAGGATTTCTTACGCTATGTGGCGAGTGCCGAACAAAGCTCTAGTCATCCGATCGCGCAATCAATCGTGAAGTATGTCGACCAACCACTATCACCAATCAGCCAGCTGGAAGAAATTGCCGGTTTCGGGATTTCAGTTGAGATCGAAGGACATCATTTCTTAGTCGGAAATGAAAAGCTGTTAGCTAAATACGATATTCCGTTCCAAGAAGTCAGTGAAATCGGTACGATCGTTTATGTGGCAATGGACAGCAAGTACGTTGGACATTTGTTGATCGCTGATGAGCTGAAGGACAATGTCTCAGAAGCCTTGTTAGAAGTGAAGAGCTTAGGTGTGAAGCGGACGGTGATGCTGACAGGAGATAATCGTATGATTGCTGATGCGATTGGGAAGAAAGTCGGAATTGATCAGGTCTACAGCGAGTTATTACCAGAAGATAAGGTCAACCATTTAGAAGCAGAATTGTCCCGGGAACAAAAGACCGCGTTTGTCGGCGACGGGATGAATGACGCGCCTGTATTAGCACGAGCAGACATTGGGATCGCGATGGGCGGACTTGGGTCCGACGCAGCGATCGAAGCAGCGGATGTCGTGATCATGGACGATCAGCCCGCTAAAATTCCGGTTGCGATCCAAATCGCCCGCAAGACGATGGGGATCGTGAAACAAAATATCGTCTTTGCTATCGGAGTGAAGGTCTTAGTTTTGTTACTAGGTGCTTTAGGATTCGCGACCATGTACGCCGCGGTTTTCGCCGATGTCGGTGTAACTGTGATCGCAGTGTTGAATGCGATGCGTTGTTTGCGAGTGAAGTAATATTATATAGAAGAAAAGGCTTTGTGACTGACCCAGTTGCAAATGCGAGTCCAACTTTTTACAGTATTTAAGGTAAAAATGATTGGTCAAAGCTTTTAGTTGGATCGTATGCGTGACGAGGATATAATTATTTTTTCTGGTTTTGGAAAAATGACTTTCCCACTGGTGGAAGAGGATAAAAAATTTTTCGCATATCAGTTGACTAAAACAGATTACAAATGTAAACTGTGTTTGTAGATTACAAACGTAAACGAAAGGAGCGGAAAGTTATGACAATGACGGTGGCACCAATTAAGATCAGCGATTCGGAGTGGGAAGTCATGCGAGTGATCTGGACGCAAGAGTCGACCACGGCACAGGAAATCATTGATATTCTTGGACAAACGATGGATTGGAAACCAGCAACGATAAAAACGTTGTTAGGGCGTCTAGTTAAAAAAGAAGCGGTACGAACAGAACAATCTGGGAAAAAGTACATTTATTACCCTGCTATTAGTGAGGGTGAAACAGTTAAAAGTGCGACAGAAAATTTATTTTCGCATATTTGTGCGAAGCGGATTGGCGAGACGATTGCAGAATTGGTCGCTGAAGCAGAATTGACGGACGCAGATGTTGAGCGGATCAAGGATCAGTTAATAAATAAAAAAACTGTAGCAACGATCGAATGTAATTGTATCCCTGGGCAATGTGAATGCAATCATCATAAATAAACAACTGGCAGGCGCCATAAAAAAAGAGGAATGGGAGATTATTATTATGAAAAAAGAATTTGCAATTAACGGAATGAGCTGCAATCACTGTGTAGCAACTGTAGGAAAAGCGATCAATCAATTGGATGGGATCGACAAGGTGAAGATCAATTTGAAAAAAAATCAAGGTGTCGTAAAATTCAATGAAGCAAAAGTTTCAGCCGATCAAATCGCCGCAGCAGTGACTGAATCAGGGTTTGAAACTGAGGTGATCTAATTGGCAGATGCATCAGTAGAAACATTTGCGATCACGGGGATGACTTGTGCGAATTGTTCGGCTCGAGTAGAAAAAGAGCTCAAGGCGACAGAGGGTGTCTTAGAAGCTAATGTTAATCTGGCGACAGAAAAAGCAACAGTACAATTTGACGAGACGTTATCGGCTGAACAGCTGATTCAGCGTGTAGAGGCGATCGGTTATGGTGCAATTCTGTTTGATGATGCGCATAAACAAAAGATCGAAGAAGAAAAAGCCGCTTATTTGAAGAAAATGAAGCGTGATTTGATTATGAGCGCAGTGTTGACTGCGCCATTGATGATCGCAATGATCGCGATGCTGCTAGGCAGTCATGCTAGTTGGGTCCATTTCTTACATTTACCGCTTGTTCAATTGATTTTAGTAACGCCAGTGCAATTTGGTGTGGGGCAGCGTTTTTATCGCGGAGCGTATCATGCACTGAAGACTAAGGCGCCCAATATGGATGTCTTGGTCGCGATGGGAACTTCGGCCGCTTTCTTACTAAGTGTCTATAATGGCTTCTTTAATCCTTATAATTCGGATCTGTACTTTGAAAGCAGCGGCATGATCATTACCTTGATCCTGTTGGGTAAATATCTAGAACAAAAGGCCAAGACAAAAACCAGCGATGCGATCAAGCAGTTAATGAATCTGCAAGCGAAGACGGCAACAGTTATTTTAGAAGGTACAGAGAAACAAGTGCCGATCGAAGATGTTCAGGTCGGTGATTTGCTGCGGGTACGTCCAGGGGAACAAATTCCAGTTGATGGGAAAATTTTTGCCGGGCAAACGACCATCGATGAAAGTATGCTGACGGGGGAAAGTTTGCCTGTCGATAAAAAGGTTGAAGATCAAGTTTTTGGCGGAACGGTCAATACGACGGGAAGTATCGAATTCACCGCGACACAAGTCGGCAGTATGACGGTGCTTTCGCGAATCATTCGGATGGTAGAGGATGCGCAAGGTGAAAAGGCACCGATCCAGCAAATCGCAGATAAAATCTCAAGTATCTTTGTTCCAACAGTATTAGGCTTTGCATTGCTTACCCTATTAGCAACAGGATTATTGACTGGAGACTGGCAGCAGGCGATTGTCCACAGCGTCTCTGTTTTAGTAATTGCTTGTCCATGTGCGCTTGGTTTAGCAACACCGACGGCTATTATGGTAGGGACTGGTTTAGGCGCCAAGTCAGGGATTTTGATCAAAGGCGGCGGTGCGTTAGAAAAAATCGCACACCTGACAACGATCGTTTTAGACAAAACAGGCACGATCACAGAAGGAAAGCCTGTAGTAGCTGATTTTGAATCCTTTGATCCCCAAGCATTAGCTTATCTGACCAGTATCGAACACCATTCTGAACATCCATTAGCCAAAGCGATCTATAACTACGGCAAAGAACAAGTGGATGTTTTACCAGTAACGAATTTTGAAAGCTTGACAGGACAAGGTGTGACTGGTGAAATCGGTGGTCAACAATACTATGTCGGGTCGAAGCGGGGAGTACGCGAGCGGAATATTTCATTTGCGGAAGAACGTGTGATAGCGTTAGAAGAAGAGGGCAAAACGGTGATGTTCTTAACAGATCAGGCAAAAGTTCTGGCGATGATCTCGGTGACAGACCAAGTCAAACAATCCTCTAAAGCTGCAATTGACGCGTTGCATCAGGCTGGTATAACGGTCAAGATGCTGACGGGGGATAATCCTCAGACGGCTCGTTATATTGGTGAGCAGGTAGGGCTGAAGGCGGCAGATATTGTCGCGGAAGTGCTGCCAGAAGACAAAGCTCAAGTCGTTAAGGAATTACAAGCGCAGGGCGAATCGGTTGGAATGGTTGGTGATGGTATCAATGATGCACCAGCACTTGCTTTAGCTGATATCGGTATAGCGATGGGTAGTGGAACGGATATTGCAATGGAAACAGCGGATATCACATTGATGAACAGCGACTTATTATTAGTCGAAAAGAGTATTCGTTTATCCAAATTAACATTAAGAAAAATCAAACAAAATCTATTCTGGGCGTTTTTATACAACGTGATCGGGATTCCATTTGCGGCACTAGGCTTCTTGAATCCAATTATCGCTGGTGGTGCGATGGCTTTTAGTTCGGTCAGTGTTTTACTAAATTCGCTCAGCTTGAATCAGAAGAAATTGTAGGAGGCGCATTTGTCATGAAACAAAGAGAACGAATGGATGAATCGATGGAAGTAGACCACTCAAAGCATGAGCATCATGAGATGGATCATTCAATGAGTGGGCACGATCATCATACGATGGATCATGGTATGGATGGACATAATCATCAGAAGATGGATCATGGCGGAATGGATCATTCGATGCATATGGGAAATTTCAAACAAAAATTTTGGCTCTCTCTTGTTCTGGCGATTCCTATCATCATTCTTTCTCCGATGATGGGGATGCGCTTGCCGTTCCAATTCACCTTTCCAGGTTCTGAATGGCTCGTGCTAGTTTTAGCGACAGTTCTCTTTATTTATGGGGGACAGCCATTTTTGAGCGGTGCTAAAATGGAATTGAAAATGAAGAGTCCAGCTATGATGACCTTGATTGCGATGGGGATATCGGTGGCCTATATTTATAGCTTGTATTCATTTGTTGCCAACAAGGTGAACCCTCATGAACATGTGATGGACTTTTTCTGGGAATTAGCTACATTAATCGTGATCATGCTTCTAGGCCACTGGGTGGAAATGAACGCTGTTTCGAATGCTAGTAATGCATTGAAAAAGCTGGCTGAATTGCTGCCTGACGAGGTTAACAAACTCGAAGCTGACGGCTCAACAACCAAAGTGAAACTGCAGGATATTCATTCCGGCGATTTCTTGCTTGTTCGTGCGGGAGATAAGATGCCGACGGATGGTGAGATTATTGATGGTTCGACTATTGTAGATGAATCTGCGGTAACTGGTGAATCAAAAGGTGTGGAGAAAACGGTAGGTGATTCTGTTATTGGCGGTTCGGTCAATGGTGATGGGACAATTCAATTGAAGGTGACCGGCACAGGTGAAGAGGGCTATTTAGCCAAAGTTATGACGATGGTGAAGGAAGCTCAACAAGAAAAATCAAAATTAGAATCTATTTCTGATAAAGTAGCCAAATGGCTGTTCTATATTGCTTTAGTTGCTGGTATTCTGACATTTATCGCTTGGTTGGTTGTAGCTGATTTGCCGCAAGCGTTGGACCGAATGGTAACCGTCTTCGTGATTGCTTGTCCTCATGCTTTGGGCTTAGCAATTCCTTTAGTTATCGCACGTTCCACTTCATTAGCAGCTAAAAATGGTTTGTTGCTAAAAAGTCGTCAAGCATTGGAGCAAGGCAACCAATTGGATTATGTTTTTCTTGATAAGACGGGAACGTTGACTGAAGGGAAATTCACTGTGACAGGTGTAGAAGTTTTAACGGATATCAGCAAAGAGGAAGCCTTAAAAAATATCGGTGCTTTGGAAGCTCAAACCAATCATCCTTTAGCGGTTGGTGTGATGAATTATTTGAAAGCTGAGAACATTGAAGCTTATCAAGCTCAAGATGTTTCGACTTTAAAAGGGATCGGTGTAAGCGGAACGGTCGAAGGTCATCAAGTGATCCTAGCCAATCAAAAAGAAGTTGAGAAACGTGAATTGAGCTTCGATCAGGAAAAACTGAAGGACTATCAAGCGCAAGGCAATACGATTTCTTTTCTATTGATTGATGATGAACTAATCGCTTTCTTCGCAATGGGGGATACCTTGAAGGAGCAAGCGCAAGCGTTTATCAAAAACTTACGTGCTACGGGAATTGAACCCGTGATGCTGACAGGTGACAACAAAGAAGCCGCGAAAGCTGTGGCAGATTATTTAGACATCAAAGAGTTTTACAGCGAACTGTTGCCGGATGACAAAGAAAAAATCATTAAGAGCTATACTGATAAGGGCAAGAAAGTAATGATGGTGGGCGATGGGATCAATGATGCGCCGGCTTTAGCCAGAGCCTCGATTGGCATGGCGATTGGGGCAGGCACGGACATCGCGATCGATTCTGCGGATGTTGTTTTGACCAACAGTAATTTACCTGATATTTTAAAATTTGTCCGCTTAGCTAAAAAAACACACAGCAAAATGATTCAAAATCTTTGGTGGGGAGCGGGTTATAATATTTTAGCAATTCCATTGGCTGCCGGTGTTTTGGCACCAATCGGAATCCTGCTGAGTCCTGCGGTTGGTGCGGTGTTGATGTCATTAAGCACGATCATCGTCGCAATCAATGCCATGACTTTAAACGTCTGATTAATTCAGACGTTTATTTTTTTTTGAAAAAAATTGAGGAAAAACTTTCTCTCAATTTATGCTATTTTTGAATTAGATAATTGTGATGAGCAATAGAGGAGACATAAAGTATGATTTGGCAATTGATAATAAGTGAGAAGACGCAACGATATTTGCAGTTAATTGAACTAGTAAAGAGAGAACAATACACAGTGACTGAAATGGCTAGACAAACAAGGGTAAGTATAAGAACGGTTATGCGTTCTCTTGAAGAATTACGGCAAAAAGGATATGTTATAAAAGAAAAATCTTGGAGAATTGATCGGCAGTGCTATCCAAGCTATATGGAAGTCCATCGGAAAATAATAATGGCAGATTCATTTTTTGGGCTTTTTCGACAATATCTCTGGCAGGAAGCTTCGGAAGAAATCAATTATACAAAAGTGAAACAATTAAATCAGCATTTGATTTGTTTGAACCTTTCGGCAAATCGGAAAGCAGGTCGATTGTTAGGGGAGCCAAGTCTGATTTTTTTATTACAATTACGTTATTTGAGAGACTTTTATTATTTTGAAGAACATGAAATTTATCAACAAATGGATCGGTATTATGAAGATTATCCAGTCTCCCCGTTAAATGACGAGTTGTATCCAGATAAAGAGCTGATCAACAGATTTATTGAGGAAGTCAATATACAGGAAAAATTATCGGAATTTTTCTTCTTTGATCACATGCGCTATCATTTTCAGAGTTTTACTGAATTTTATCATTGTCATCTAAACCATCAGACTGTCTTATATGAAGAGGTTAAACAAGCGAGTATGATGGTTGATGAAACGATAGCTTGGCAAAGTGAACTATTAAAGAATACATTCGCGGTGAAGCTGTTTGATCTTTTTTTGGGAATCCGACAGGGCCTTCCATTAGCAATCTACAATTCAAAATGGAAACAGGAGGCGATTTCGGAGAGTTATTATCACCTTAGTAAAGAATTAAAACGAAAAATTCCTATGCTGAGCAATTGTCGAATTGATGAACTGGCCTTAGCTTTGAGAAACATAGGATTTGCTAGTCATCAAGTTGCCTTGACGACGACACCTACTTTGGAATTTTCTTTATTGATCCAAGAGAGATTTGAGTCATTTTTTCCATCTGATTGAGGAAAATTAGATGAGGATTTTTCTTCAAGAAAGGTTATGCTATAATGATGAAGACTACGTTGAGGATACTACTCTTTTTCGCGTGTTTACAGTACTTTTGTGGGTTATTAGAATATAAAAATTTTTCTATGAGGACTATAAAAAAAGGATATTAGCCTCGTTTTTTGCGATCATCCGTTCTAGCTCTTATTGCAGGAAGTTCGGGAAAACGCTCCTATCCGCATATTTTGCGAAAGTTAACATATAAATAATTTAAAATTAATTATAGGCTCGCATAGTTATGGCGAAGACTGTATCGTTGATATGCAAGATGAACATCAAACTCAATGTCTCTAGAAAAAATAAATACATTAATAGGAATTAGGATGCCAGTTCCACTTTTTCCAGTAAGGTATTGTGAAAAAGCAATCTTCATAATAAAGTGATATAACGATAAAAGTGTATAGTGGAATGATATACGGCATGAACATCAAACTTATTTTTTCTAAAAGAAAAAATAAATACATTAATAGGAATTAGGATGCCAGTTCCACTTTTTCCAGTAAGGTATTGTGAAAAAGCAATCTTCATAATAAAGTGATATAACAATAAAAGTGTATAGTGGAATGGTATACGGCATGAACATCAACCTTATTTTTTCTAAAAGAAAAAATAAATACATTAATAGGAATTAGGAGGAGAGCAGAGTGGGATTGCGAAAATTAGATGTTCCGACATCTTCGATTACGGAAGTAAAAAAATCACCAATGGATGTTTTTGCTCAAGCTCGTAAAGCAGAGACCGGGGTTTATATCTTTAACCGTGAAAAAATTGCTGGAGTGATGCTGACCAAAGAACAGTACGAAGCATTGGTGGAGGAATTAAATACTTTACGAGATACTCTTTATCAACCAGTGGAACGTGAATTACCAGTCCCAGAGGAATTAGAAGAATTGGCGACTGCATTGAGAACGACATTAGCAAAAGGGTCAGTTATTTCCGCTCGGTATTTAGACGAACGGATGGTAGCGACTGGCTTCATTACGAAAAAAACTGGTTTTGGCGGTGTGACGGAAATGATGAAGGAACTGGAAGATACGGGGAAAATTATCTACCAGCTGCGTCGTCGTGAGCATAATAAGGTCATCTATGCTGAAATTTTTGGGGAACCTCAGGAATTTCAACGAGGTTCAGCTGATAAGCTGATGATCCGAAAAGTAAATCTGATTGAACGATAGACAGTCTATACTGTCTATTTTTTTAGTTTTTTTTCCCCGCATCAACAGGTTAGTAAACAGATACGTGTACGAAAAGAATCACTATAGATGAATTAATTATCGTTCTATTGTTACAATTTAAGATAGCTTCTTAAATTTCTGATGCGTTCAGCATGATTAATTGTCTGTGAACAGACGTTCGGTTATAATGAGTAGAGAAAGTATTGCTGGAAGGAGGAGAGCTGAATGGCTGAGTTGGTTTTTCCATTGAAGAACGACACATCGCGAAAAATTATTCATATGGACATGGATGCTTTTTTTGCTTCCGTTGAAGAGCGAGATGATCCAGAACTGGCGAAGCATCCATTGGTGATTGCTCGCCATCCTTCTGATACTGGTGGTAAAGGCGTGGTGACTACAGCGAATTACAAGGCGCGAGTCTATGGTATTCATTCAGCCATGAGTGCGCAAAAAGCATTTGAATTATGTCCGCAGGCGATTTTTAAACCTGGTGATCATGAAAAATATAGTGCAGTCTCAAAACAGGTACGAGAGATTTTTCGACGCTATACGGATATTATTGAGCCGGTCTCCATCGATGAAGCATACCTTGATGTGACGGAAAATAAGATTGAGACTCGTTCAGCGATCAAGATTGCTCGGATGATTCAGCAGGATATTTGGCAGGAACTTCAGCTGACCTGTTCTGCTGGTGTCAGCTACAACAAATTTTTGGCGAAACTGGCTTCTGATTATCAAAAACCACAAGGTATGACGGTTATTTCACCTGAAGAGGCGGTTTTCTTTTTGAAACGATTGCCGATTGAAAAGTTCCATGGGGTAGGTAAAAAGACTGTACCAAAAATGAATGAATTGGGGATTTTTACAGGAGCAGATTTATACGAGAAGAGTGAAATGTTTTTGATCCAAGAATTTGGCAAGATGGGTTATTCTTTGTATCGGAAGGTGCGGGGAATTCATGATTCACCAGTCAGCATCACTCGCGAGCGGAAATCTGTCGGCAAAGAGCATACCTACGGACGTCCGCTATCAACAGAGGATGAGGTATTAAGCCAGTTGCGGCAGTTGGCAGAAAAAGTTGAGGGCTCGTTGAAACGGGTGCAGCGCCATGGCAAAACGGTGGTGGTCAAGATTCGCTATGCAGATTATACAACGGTGACACGCCGTGTGACATTGCCTTATTACATAGAAAAAAAAGAAGAATTGTTTTCTCAAGCGAGCTTGATTTGGGAAGAAATCGGCGGCGTAGAAAAAGGGATCCGATTAGTCGGTATTACCTTGACCAATCTAGATCCTGTTGCTTATGAAAATATTGTGTTGCCATTGTGGGAAGAGCGATCAAATTAGTTCGCTCTTTTTAATTTGTTCAAAAGCCTTCTCTGAGTCATGAAGCTTTTCCCAGATGACCACTTCACCTTGTGCCAACGATTTTTTGACATCGATGATCCGCTGATTAAAACTGCCGCGGAATTGCAGCATCAGGTTTTTCTTTGAAATATCAAAGCGGCCGTCAACTAGGATATCGATCTTGCTCAGCATTTCCAATTTATCCTCACTGTCTTGTAGCAGCTCTTCGAACGTATAACCGCTCCAAGACCAAATATCTTTCGTGTCGCCGAACTCGGCACGAATTCGATCAATCACCCTCAAGCAGACTTGAGTATTTAGAAACGGCTCACCGCCTAAGAGAGTAATGCCTTGTACGTAGTCGAGAGCTGTATCAGCGATCAGCTGATCTTCTAATTCTTGTGTGAAGGGTTTGCCGTAATGAAAATTTTGCGAAGCAGCGTTGAAGCAGCCTTCACAGGCAAATGGGCAGCCGCTGACATAGAGACTGTTGCGGACGCCTTCACCATCGACAAAGTTGAAGGCCTTGTAATCAGCGATATATTGTTGGCTGAATTCGCTGGCTAGCCATTCTTTTGGTTTGGGATTACGCATATTTTTCACCTTTCAAGTAAAACAGGGAGCGGCAAAGAGCGCCGTCCCTGTCAATCGTATTTCTGCTTTTACAAAATGGGCTATCTGCTCATTTTTTTATTTCATGTGTTTTACGCGGGATGCGATTTCTTCATGACGACCGTGAACCATTGGGCGTGCTTGAGGGTTGCCTAGGTAGCCGCAAGTCCGTTTTACTACGTCACATGATTTTGGATCGTGATTGCCGCATTGCGGACATTCAAAGCCGCGTTTAGTTGGTTTGAAGTCGCCTTCGAAACCACATTCGTAGCAGTGATCGATCGGTGTATTGGTTCCGAGATAAGCGATGCGGTCATACCCATAGTTCCAAACAGCTTCTAATGATTTTGGATTTTGCTGTAGGACAGGATATTCACAGTAATGAATGAAGCCGCCGGAACAATATTTCGGATAGTCTTTTTCAAAGTCTAATTTTTCGAATGGCGTTGGATTTTTACGAACATCATAATGGAAACTATTCGTATAGTAGTCTTTGTCCGTAATGTTCTCAACGATACCGAAACGTTCAGTATCCAAACGACAGAAGCGGTCCGTCAAGCTTTCGCTTGGTGTTGAGTACACACTGAAGTGATAGCCGTATTCATTGCCCCAAGCATCTGCGTGCTCCTTCAAGTCTTTCATAATGTCTAAAGTGAATTCTTTTGCTTCGGGAGTATCTTCCCATTCACCGCCATAAAAGACGCTAGCGACTTCGTAAAGGCCGATATAGCCTAGAGAAATAGTTGCCCGTTTGTTTTTGAATAGTTCGTTGACTGCGTCCGTCCGTTTTAATCGTTTGCCGAAAGCACCGTATTGATAAAGAATTGGTGCATTTGCAGGTGTGGCTTCTTTACAACGGTCGATCCGGAAGACCAAAGCGTCTTTTGCGATCTGCAGACGCTCTTCCAATAATGACCAGAATTTGTCTTTATTACCGCCAGACTCTAACGCGATTCGCGGTAAGTTCAAAGTAACAACGCCAAGGTTCATCCGACCGGCATTGACTTCTTCGCCTTGCTCATTTTTCCAGCCTTGTAAGAATGAACGGCAGCCCATAGGCACTTTGAAACTCCCTGTTAGTTCGATCAATTTATCGTAGTTCAAGATATCCGGATACATCCGTTTTGTCGCACATTCCAAAGCCAATTCTTTAATGTCGTAGTTGGGATCGTTTGGTTCTAAGTTCGTCCCGCGACGCAAAGTAAAGATGAGTTTAGGGAAGATCGCTGTACGTTTTTCACTACCTAATCCTTCGATGCGAATCTGTAAGATCGCTTTTTGAATTTCGCGTTCAAACCAATCTGTTCCCAGACCGAAGCCTAGCGAAGTGAATGGTGTTTGCCCGTTTGAAGTAAATAAGGTATTGATCTCATATTCCAAACTTTGCATGGCATCGTAAATATCTTTGCGTGTTTTTTGTTTTGCAAAAGCTTTCTGTTTCTCAGGAGTTTCGATCCATTCTTCAGCGTCTTTTAAGTGTTTGTCGTAATTTAGGCGCGCAAAAGGAGCTAACAGCTCATCAGTACGGTCTGCTGAACAGCCGCCATATTGGCTGGATGCCACGTTGGCAATGATTTGAGAGATTTGAGCAGTTGCTGTTTGGATTGATTTAGGACTTTCGACTTCTGCATTCCCGATTTTGAAGCCGTTGTTCAACATGCCTTTGAAGTCAATCAAACAGCAGTTAGTCATCGGTGTATAGGGATGATAGTCCAAATCGTGATAATGGATATCGCCTTTTTGGTGAGCATTCGCCACGTGAGGCGGCAGCATTTTTAAACCGATCGATTTACCGACGATCCCAGCCGTCAAATCACGTTGTGTGTTAAAGACATCACTATCTTTGTTCGCATTTTCATTAACGACAGTTTGATCCTTATTGATCAATTTGCCGATGGTAAAGTTGATATCGGTTGCTTTGCTGCGTTGGAAATCACGATGTGTCCGGTAATTGATATATTCCTCAGCCAATTCATATTCGTTGTGTTCTAATAAGATATGTTCCACAATATTTTGGATTTCATAGATTTTGATATCACTAGTAAAACGCTCTGAAATTTCTCCATCTACTCGTTCAACAATTGACTGGATGCGTTCATGAGCCAGTGGGTCAACGGATCCTTTGATTTTTGTTTCTGCTTTGATTAAGGCATCATAAATTTTTTGATCATCAAATGCTGTGTGACGACCATCACGTTTTACGACCTTAATATTTTTTAGCGACGGCTGATATTCGTTGATCAACGAATCTTTTGTGTGGATTTCCATCATTGCAAGCACTCCATTTCCTTTAAAGTTCATTATCAATCATATAGTATTTCTTACGCAGTTGCAACGATATATGGTATAAAATTTTGGGCAAAAAAGAAAAACACACCATATATAGTGTGTTTGTTTACTGAAAGATAAAAGAAAGCTGATAAGGACAAGCTTCCAAATAAGATAAAATAACTGAAAAATATTTTTCCGAAAAAGTGAAGAAATTGTAAGATTATTGAAGGACGTTTCACATAAGAATCCACCTCAAATATGATACCATAAAAGAAAAAAATTAGATGTTACAAATAGATTTCAGTCTGATACTTTTGGCTTAATTTTTTTGTTTTTTTTACGTATGAATTGAATGAAATGGAACAAAACTAAAGGATAAAGGGTGAAGGGTGAAGGGTGAAGGGTGAAGGGCATGGTATGCTTGCCTGAATCAATTTAATTTTCAACTTAAAAATAATTCCTCTAAATTAGAGCTAGGAGGGTAACCAATGGAAAAAATCATCAATGTCCAACATCTTAGTAAAAGTTACGGTACACGAAATAATAAAGTGAGTGTTTTAAATGATTTGAATTTTACGGTAGAAAAGGGCGAGTTTGTTGGCATCATGGGACCGAGCGGGGCTGGTAAAACGACCTTAATGAATATTTTGTCGACGATTTTGTTACCAACAATGGGCTCCGTCAAGATCGCTGGAGCGGATATCACACAGATGCGGGAAAGTCGATTGACGGATTTCCGGCGAGAAAAACTAGGGTTTATCTTTCAAGATTTTAATTTGATCGATAGCTTGACCGTTAAGGACAATATTATCTTGCCACTGACGGTTAGTAAGCTTTCAAATGATGAGATTGAGGAACGGGTCCTTCGTCTAACGAGAATTCTCAAGATCGATCATATTCTGGAACGGTATCCAGAAGAAATTTCAGTAGGTCAGCAGCAGCGGACCGCGGCAGCTAGAGCACTTATCAGCAAGCCTTTGGTCTTATTCGCTGATGAGCCGACGGGGTCTTTGGATTCAAAATCCGCTTCGGAATTTCTAAATTATTTAGATGAGGTCAATCTTCATGAAGAGACGACGATTTTAATGGTGACTCATGATCCCTATACCGCAAGTTATTGCAATCGGGTCTTGTTTATCAAAGATGGACGATTTTTTTCTGAGATCGTTCGCCGTTCATCCCGCAAGGACTTCTTTGAAAAAGTAATCGACATGCAAGCAACGATCGGCGGGGGTGGGAAAGCCAATGCTGATTAGAATCATTTGGCGAGGCTTCAAAAAACAATTATCGAACTATTTGATCTTTTTCTTCAGTCTGATTTTCGCGGTAATGGTGTATTACTCTTTTACTGCGATGACCTATGAACAGCCTTTGATTCGCAGTGCTGGTAAAAACACCCAATTGGTAGGGATGCTGGGGTTCGGCAGTTTTGCGGTTGTTTTGATATTGCTTTTCTTTATGGCGAATACCAATCGCTTCTTTATTGAAAATCGGCGCAAGGATATTAGTATCTTTCATCTATACGGCTTGAATTACTACCAGATCTGTCTCTGGTTTATTTTAGAGATTTTCTTTATCGGAATTTTTTCTTTTGTAACAGGGATCGGATTGGGGGTTTTGCTGTCCAAACTGTTCAGCATGATTTTGGTTAAGGCAATGGACCTGCCGCTGCAAGTTCATTTCTTCTTTTCAACCGATGCGATTGTCGCCACGGGTCTAGTGGTGCTATTCATTCTTGCGGTGGTCTCTTTTCAGATTTTATGGCTAGTATCGGGATATAAATTTTCCCATTTAAAAAAGCTTCATTTGCGTAAGATCCAAGCAATGAAGGTGAGCTTATGGAAGAAGATCTTGGGCGCTATTGGTGCACTGTTATTGCTGAGTGGTTGGGGAATGGCCGTAGCGTATATTGTTTTTGCCCGCAAAGTGAGCAATCATTTCGGATTGATTGAAGGAAATATCTTGCTGATGGGAATTATTTTTCTACTATGTGTGATCGGCAGTTATTTATTTTTTGCCTATACGTTGCGTTGGTATAATTCTTACCGGCCTAAGCGTTTGAATAAAAATCTCGGTATGCTGTCTCGCAGTGAATGGCAGCTGCGGTTGTTTAGCGAGTGGCGTTTTTTTGGATCTATCACCGTTGCTTTGGGCTTGGCATTAGCGATTTTAGGCGGAATGGCCGCGCTTGTCTCATTACAAATGCGTTCAGTGAATGAAATCGCTCCAGCGTCTTTGATGATTACTCGAGAAAGCTATGAGAAGCTCGCGCCAAAACTAACTAGCATACCTTATCAACGGCAGTCGCTTCATTTTAAAGCAGTACCGGCGAAACAAAGTGTCGAAATCTCTGGTGAAGGGGTTAATTCACAGCCGGAAATTATGGATATGGTTTCTCTTTCTGATTATCAAGCGTTCCAAAAGACGAATCCTACGTTGAAGGATATTCATTTGAAGTCAGCGAATTCGACAGTGGTTTTGAGTTCATACCAGCGCTATTTAAATGATTATACACATTACAGCAAGATCATATATTTGAAAGAGCGGAACTTGACTGTTCAAGAGACACATCCAAACTTTTTTGGAGATACTAACATGCGCTATGGGACTGGGATGATCGTCGTTTCAGATGCATTGTTCAATGAAACACCGGGTCTTGTCTATACCGTTGAAGTGGTTGATGTGAAGCATCAAAATGAAGAAAAACTAAACAGATTGATTCGTAAAGAATTGAAGGGGGATTGGGATTTTCCGATCCATTATGAACTCGCTTGGAAGAATCAGCAAATCATTGGTGACATCACTGAGGGAGAAGGACCAAAGAAAGAGGGTTCGACGATCTATCGTTCAGAATATACTTCTCATCAAGAAGTCTATCGAATGTCGCGCAGCAGTATGGGGCTGGTTCTATTCGTAGTGACTTTTGTAACAACGACATTCATTGTTGCGACGGCCAGCATGGTGACGCTTCGTCAGCTCTCAGAATTTAAGCAGAAACGAAAGAAGTACGCGTTGTTGCGGCAGATGGGGATTCCTGACAAAACGATTTATCAAGAGATTAAGCGAGAGAATCGTGTCGTCTTTTTCTTTCCTGCCATCCTAGCCTTGATTCACAGCATGCTGGCCCTCTCGGTCATTTCCCATATTGCTAAGAATGCGGACTATTGGTTTGTGTATCTGTTTTGCGGATTGATGTTAGTGGTTTATGCGCTCTTTTATTGGGTTTCCTGCGTCTATCAGAAAAAGCTTCTGTAAAATTATTGGGAAAGAGGCTGTGACAAGATTTTTGTCACAGCCTCTTTTTTTATTAACGACTTCAGTCAGTTTCGCTCGCGGTAGCGAGTGAAACAAAAAAACCGCGCGTTTCTACGCGTGGACGAAAAAGCTTTAGCGTTAAAAACTCCTTTCGATATACTAATAA
>Ga0153985_1000190_pt1 | contig 18855 bp, 19 predicted proteins | sample TSGA069MetaG_FD_104715 | JGI IMG/M metagenome (GOLD analysis project Ga0153985, IMG submission 104715) | Attine ant fungus gardens microbial communities from Georgia, USA - TSGA069 MetaG | ecosystem: Host-associated > Fungi > Mycelium > Unclassified | place: USA: Georgia, Alexander Wildlife...
ACCATTCCAGGGCGCCAAAGTTTGTATCCAGAAATGGTTACGGCGATTGATGAAAGTGCGCAGGGTGAAAACGATGGCAAGCTGCAAGGTGTCCGCTTGGATCGTGAATATCGCGAAGTAGGGGACCAGAATTGGATGAAGGGCACCAATAGTGGAACGGTAGAGAATTTATCACCGGGGGATTATGAGATTCGTTATTATGGTAGTAACCAAAATAAAAAGTTCGCAAGTGTACCTGTTAAGAAAACAATTCAGGCGGGGCTGCCAAGAGAGGTGTTGCCAACGATTGTGATTGATTATGAAAAAGAGCTGTTGACAGGCTTTTTAGCGACAGCGAAGTATGAAATCAGTTATGCGAGTACGATTATTTCTGTCGAAAACAAAACGGAAATTCCAATTACGGAGGCAATGATGAATGGGAACACTTGGCAAATTATCCAAAAAGCTTCAGATGCGACGAAGCTGGATAGTAAACCGCAGAGCTTAGCTATTCCTAAGCGGCAAATACTTTCAGCAGACGCAGTCAAGGCGATTGATGAGAGTGTTATTGGAAAAAGTGATGGTCAGCTACAAGGTGTTCTGCCTACGATGGCGTACCGTTCAGTCAAAAGTAGTGATTGGACGGTAGGTGTTCAGGACGGTGTAATCAGAAATCTAGCGCCAGGCGACTATGAAATTCGAGAGCGTGCGAATAATCAGCAGCAAAACTTTAGCAGTACGGCATTGATTAAGACAATCAAGCAAGGCAGTCTTGAGCCAGAGCAGCATTACGTTGTGACATTTGATAGTAATGGGGGAAGTAAGGTTGATTCTCAAAAGGTAGAAAAAGGCGAGCGTCTAAAAGAACCTCAAAAACCTACTCGAAAGGGCTATACGTTCGGCGGCTGGTTCTCTGACCAAGAATTACGACAAGTTTGGGATTTTGCTGAACCGATTTCTTCAGATATCACCCTATATGCCAAATGGGTGCTTGAGCAAAAAGAAACGAGTACAACAAAATCAACAAGTATCACCACGGAAGTTACGACAACGTTATCCGCTGCTGCTGGAAAACCTGCTGGATCGACGACTAAAAAAACGGAACAACAAAAAGCGGCGCAAAATCAAACCGCAAAACAATACCCGAAAGCGAACGATCAGGCATCGAATAGCTATTGGGTAGGTATGGGATTAGTCCTTCTTGGAGCTGCTGGATTTCTTTTACGAAGAACAAGGAAATTTAGCAAGTCATAAGAATGACGTATCTTGATTTTGAATCAGACCGATGGGTTATTCAGAGCCGATCGGTCTATTTGTGTTCCAACTCCTGAGCAGGCACAAAGAGTTATTCCTTGTACCTGCTCAATACTTTTTCGATCAGCTTCGTATATTCTTCTCTCAGTATTTCGGGCTCCAATATCTCAGCGTGCTCGCCGAAACCAAGAAAGTAGTTGGTCAAAAAGGCGAGTTCATTCGCATTAAATTCTCCAACAATAAAAAAATCATGCTCAACAGCTGCGAGTCTCATATTTGGGAATTTATTTTTTAAGAAATGTTCTTTTCCTTTAACGGATAATCGTACTCTAAAAGGGGTATCTCGGTAGTCCTTTTGCTGTGTCGTTAAGATCTGATTGATTTCTTCTTTTGAGAGCGATTGTAGATGATCCACTTCTGCTTCAATATCATCTATGTAATCGCAGCGATAAGTTCTCATTTCTTTTTTTGCGATATCTATGGCGATGCAATACCAATAGCCATCCATTAAGGTTAAACGAATCGGCAAAATTTGTTTTACCTTTTGGGTATAGCGAGTATATCGAATGTTGATCGGCTCATTTTTCAAAATCGTACTGAATAATTCCTCCAGATTTTTAGCAGTCTCGATTTGGTCAATTCCTGCATAATGGACAGAATCTGTTGCTGCGGCTATTTTTTCTTGCTTTTCTTCGCTGAAGGTGTTGAGTAATTTTCTTTTTACAGTGGAATGGGCGCTGCCAAAAGGTGATCCCGATAAGAGGTCTAAAAGCTGCAGCGAAAAAAACACACTAAAAATTTCTTTTTCCGTAAAATAAATCGGCGGTAATAATGAGGAGGGGAGAACTTTATAGCCACCATATCTTCCGTTTTCAACATACAACGGCACTCCTAGGTCCTCTAATTCTGCCAAATCTCTCAATGCGGTACTTCTCGATATTTGAAATTCATTCATTATATCAGTTAGATTAAATTCTTTATGATTGTTCACGAAAAAAAGTTCTTGTTGAATGCGTTCTGATTTTTTCATACTAGCTCCTTTATAGGTGTCAAAAAATGATACCTTTAAATTGTATACTTAGTTTATCATAACGAAAGGGAGTTTAACTATGACGAAACTATTTTTAGCATCATCCTTTGCAGATGTTTCAGCTGAATTACTATCATTTGAAAAGAATCTGCGTGGAAAGGCCGTTACATTTATCCCAACTGCAAGTAAGGTCGAGAAAGTGAAATTTTATGTAGAATCGGGAAAACAGGCTTTGGAAGAAATGGGGATATTGATTGATGAAATCGATATTTCTGTTGAAGTTTTGGATGTCATTGAAGAAAGGATCAGAAAGAATGATTTTATTTATGTTACGGGAGGAAACAGCTTCTTCTTATTACAAGAACTCAAAAAATCGGGAGCAGATCAGATTATTATAGAAGAAATCCGAAATGGCAAACTGTATATTGGCGAGTCCGCTGGAGCAATCATTTTGTCCCAATCGATTCAGTATATTGAGAAAATGGATTCCTCTGAGTTAGGTCCAGAGTTGGCTTCTTGTGAGGGATTAGATGTGGCTGATTTCTATACTCTACCTCATTATGGAGAGGCGCCATTTAGTAAAATCACGAAGACTATCGAAGCGGAGTTCATGGATACACGCGCGCTGTATCCAATAACGAATAAACAAGTGATTCTGGTAGAAGGAAATGAAAAGAAAATCGTTCAGAGCGAATGAAGAGTGGACAGAAAGAATTGATATCCCATTCAAATAAGAAAGCTAAAGTAACATCACTACTCAATCTAGTGGTTGCTTCGGCTTTTTTTTTGATCTCGAAATCTGGCTTTTCATATCACTATTATTGATAGTTTTACAAGTGAGAGAAGTAAAAATAATAATGATTAAGAACAACTATTGTTAAGTAATCATATTTTTACTTTCGGTAGAAATAATTGAGTCAAACGCTGACTGCTCTTTCTAAATGATTTTAATCGTTATTATTATACAGGTTAGAAATGATAAACGTGCGGTTTATTCTCTTTTTTATGTATAAGAGCGTTATTAAATGCGAGCTCGGAAGTAGCCCATAAATCCTTTTTTTAAACACTTTTTAAAATTGAGATTAACAAGTGCTGGCTGGTGCTGTATCGTAATAGGTGTAGAATAACAACTCGTATTTAAAAGGAAAATTCTAACAGAAAGGTGTTTTTTAAATGATTAAATTATATAGTTCAGCTAGTTGCGCTTCGTGTAGGAAAGCCAAAGCTTGGTTAAATGAACAGGGATTAGCTTTTGAAGAAAGAAATATTATTTCTGCCCCATTAACAAAAGAAGAGATCAAAGAAATTCTTACTTTAACAGAAATGGGAACGGAAGAAATCATTTCAACACGGTCAAAAGTCTATGATAAATTAGCGATCGACTTTGATGAGAGATCTCTGAATGAATTAGTAGCTGTCATTGAAGAAAACCCTGGTTTGTTAAGACGGCCAATCGTTTTGGATGAAACAAAATTACAAATTGGATTTAATGAAGATGAGATTCATCAATTTATTCCCCGAGAAGTACGCAGAGTTACTTCAAAGAAAATGACAGAAATCTTGTTCTATATGGATTTAGAAAAGCAAAGCTTGGTCTAAGTAGCAGTCAAGGAAGACTGAGATGGAAGAATAAACCAAACAACGGATGAAAAGAAGAATAGACAGCCAAACCGACTCCTATAACTGCCAACTTAGGGGTCGTTGTCTTTTCTTATCGATAGAGATGCTTCATTCTAGTTGGCAGAGTTTCAATTTTGGAGGGAGTTTATCATGAACACAGATTTTGAAAATGAGTCGATTGAAATTATGAAACATGCTGGAATCAGCATGGGGTACATACAAAAACAAAAAAGAACGATTCTCCAGGATGCACACGTGGAAGAATATTACGATCTGCTGGAAAATAGCGAGGCTCGCTGGGATAAAATTCCGACGGATAAAATTATTGCGATAAAAACGGATTGGGCGGCTGCTGGGAAATCAGTTTATGATCTTTTCATGGGAAAAGTCGGCGAAGCAGATGCGCAAAAAAAATCGCAGAGAATGTGAACTCGTTGAAGGCGCATGGCCTTGGTTTTCAACGAGCGTTCTATTCAGGAGAGAGCAATCTTGAAGGGAATGAACGTATCAAATTTAACTACTATCGAGAGGATGATTGTTACATCATTCAAAATGATGGATTTGATCGAATGATCTCAGCCAAAATGTTCGGTGCGCCATTTATGTCGGGGACCGTGACGACCTATGTGTTAAATGAAGAAAAAAAGAAACTCTATGATGAGTATGAATCGTTGCAGGAAATCTTGCGCTTAACAGATTTAAAGGGATTAACGATGGATTTGTTGGCCAAAGAAGAGAACGCTGACGATAAATAGAGCATAAAATCATTGTTACAGTTATTCATCCATTAATGAAAAGTTAATTATTCGTTATCATTTGTTTAAATATGTCTAAAAAAACAATTTTGGATAGATCGAATGATAAGGTGTAATCAAGAATTAGTTAGGGTGATAATTTTTGACAGTATTCATTTTGTTTTTTGTAAAAAAAGCACTTTTGGGGTTGATCGTTGAGGTAGGGTTGACCAGCTATTGTATAAAGCAGAGGCGTTGGCTTTTGTGGATTCTAGCGACTTATTTTATTGCAATCCATTGTTTACTCATTCTCTTTCCATTGACGCTCTATGTAGTTTACGCAAGTGACTATCTCTTAGTATCGGTGCTTTTTTTCAAGTACTCGAATTTAACAGACGGGAAGAAGAGTCTCCTGATTCTTTTTTTTGCTACTCTGCGGGTGGGGAAGTGGATGGTTTCATTAAAATAAAGATACTTGGTGAAAATAAGTTGTTCATTGATACATTTTAAAGTGAAAATTTCAAAATAATCGTTATGCGGGCGCACGCCGCCTTCTAAATAATCATTTTTCAGATTTTTTTTTGTATTAAATTGATTATTTATTTGATAGAATACAATTATATTGTTGTTGATAGCTTATCCAAGTAAATCATCAGTGATTTTGAATATGGGAGGTAAGGAATGGAAAAGAAACGATTCAAAATGTATAAAAAAGGAAAAATCTGGGTAGTCGCACCGATTGTCTTTCTAGGTGTTATTGGTTTAGCTGGGGAAAAGACGGTTGTTCACGCAGATCAGATCGAAACAGCTCAGGTTCAGCAGGTGAATGAAGAAGCCTCGCCTACATCGAGTGAAGATAGTTCTGTTGATGTGAAGATAGAGGAGACTGCTGACGCAACGACCAACGAACTGTCGAACGAAGGTGAGACAACTGCCTATGCGGAAGTACCAGTAGAGCGTCAGACTATTTCTGAGGGATCGGTGGAAGCAAGGGTAGAAACTCCAGCCGCTGTTCAAACGGAACTAGAAGACACGGAACGAAAAAATGCGGTGGAACCAGCAGAAGCGGTAACAGACGAACCTTCGACAGATGCGAAAACTGCAATTGATGAAACGAAAAAGGAAACAACAACGAGTTCTGAAAAAACGGAAGAGACGGAAAAAGAGAGTGCCAGTTTTCAATCAAGCCAGCCAGTAGAGGAACAAACGACGGCATCTTCTACAAAAGCTACGACAGAATCTTCGGCGGCACCGCGATCAGCAGCGGCAAAGGCAGCAAAAATTGCTATCTATCGGGTTTATAATCCCAACTCTGGCGAGCATCTACACACGATGAATGCAAATGAACGAGACTACTTGGTTCGCGTTGGTTGGCGCAATGAAGGAATTAGTATGTATGTAGATGGAACTGGAAATCAGTTGTACCGTTTGTATAATCCAAATTCTGGGGAGCATTTCTACACCTTGAATGGGAATGAACGAGATAACTTGAAAAAACATGGCTGGCGCTATGAGGGTGTTGCTTGGAAAACACCAAAAACAGGGCAACCGATGTATCGTGTCTTTAATCCAAATTCACGAGGGGCTGGTTCCCATCATTACACCATGCTGCTTAGTGAACGAAATGATTTAGTGAAAAAAGGCTGGCGCAACGAAGGGATTGCTTGGTATACAGCAGGCGGTTCCCAATCTGTTGCTTCCTATGTTTTATTGAATGCGCCATTTATTAACCAATATAGTGCCGGTTATCCGATGGGCTGTGAAGCGGCATCCTTGTTGCAAGCCTTGCAGGTAAAGGGCTATGCCAAAAATTATAACTTAAAGAGTTTCATTAAAGAGATGCCGATGTCATCTAATAATAACCCTAATAATGGTTTTTCTGGAAAACCGGATAATGTAGTATCGGGTATTTATCATTCGATCTATGCAAAACCTTTAGCAAATTGGGGAAATAAATATGGGAAAGTTGCGGACATTTCAGGTGTTTCGGTTGAGACGCTGAAAGATGAACTCCGTAAAGGAAATCCAGTAGTTGTCTATGTAACTGGAGATTATGCTGCACCACGTTATGGCAAGTATTGGTGGGGAACAGGTATTGATAACGCACATGTCGTGACGTTAGATGGGTTTAATCAAAGCAATAACTCGTATCATATCTCGGACCCGGCTGGAGGCAAGTATTGGGTATCCGGCAGCAAGTTCGAAGCAAGCTACAATCTAAGAAAATCTGCCGTTGTAGTTAGATAAAAAAAGAGCCGTCCGATTCCAGATAAACGGGCGGCTGTTTGATTTTCAATATACTAGTTTTGATAACTATCCAAGCCGCGCCGTTCATCAGGAGAGCGGTTTTTTACATGTACCCCTCAGCTTCTTTACGAGTCAGCCAAAAATGAATCCCTCCAGTGGAATCTGCCCAGCGATTGGGGTTGAAGTTTTCCGCCACCACATATTCGCCGACGCGATAAATAAAGTCGCCATCGACATAAGAGACTGCTTCGTCGTAAGGCTCATTCGTATACATATCCTTGATGGTCAAAACTTTGGCCTTATCACAACGGCAGCAGGTATTTGTCGCAGAAGTTCTGCGAGCATCTGCTGGGATCAGTAATTGAACGATACGGTAATCAAAGCATTTCTTGTAGCCGATAAACGGCCCTTCAGCAGGGCAATAAAGGTCAAAAAACGTAGTCCGGTCATCGTGGATGATATCGGTCAAGTCCGCGTGCTCCAGCATCGCGAAAAATAAATTCGCGCCCGAAATATCCGCTTCCCGTAAGCTGCAGTCTTGGAAATCCGTTCCTTGCAAAGCGGCATCCCTTAAAAGCGCCCCCGAAAAATCACAGTCGATACATAAACAGTTGCTTAAATTTGCTCCGGTCAAATCAGCATTAGAAAAATCTACATGTTCAAAGGTCATATCATGAAAATTTGCTTGTTGCAGCTTTCGAAATGAGTAATCATGATTTTTTAGTGTGGCCGTCATTTAAAATCGTGTCCTTTCTCTACGTTTCTCTCACTATTAGTTTAGCATCTGAAGGACTGGAAGACTAATTCTTATTTGTCAAAGTGATCCAATAAATTTGAACTGCTTTTCCGTCGCTATGGATGAATTCCCGCGTTAAAAACCCGCCATTTTTCTGAATGGTTTTCGCCGACGCGAGGTTGCTTTTTTCGCAAGCGACCATTACTTTTTCTAAGTTAAGTGTCTTACAATAATCCAATGCTAAGCAAAGAATCTGTGAAGCATACCCTTTGCGACGCTCGGATGGGCGCACCCCATAGCCAATATGTCCGCCATAATTTAGCAGCACCTCATTCAGATAGTGACGAACATCAAGAATTCCAACTACTCGCTGATCATTTTCCTCCACAGCAAGAAAGGTAGTGGCCTGGACCCAATTTTCTCCTACGGTTGATTCGTCAGATAGATCCGATAAATGCTGCAGCCAAGCATCATAACTTTCCATTTTTTCAAGTAGGGAAGCACCATGGAGCTCGTGCTCGCCAAGTGAACGATGCTCCTGCAGATAGTCCAGCATCGCTGCTTCGTGTTCTTTTGTAGGTTTGACGAGTTGAATCGTTGCCATAGGTCTCCTCCTTGAGGGTTCTTTTTGCCAGTTTAGCATGTTTAAGCCGAATATTGGAAAAGATCTGTGATTTATTCTGCTGAATAGGCTTGACCTTCACCTGAACTTGAATGTTAGGATGAAAAAAAGGAGGGAATGGGATGTGGACGATCAAGGAGTTTTCGAAAATGACCGGCGTTTCAGCGGTTTCACTGCGCTACTATGACAAAGAAGGCATTTTGCCATCGAAGCGCTTGGAAAATGGCTATCGTTTTTATGATCAGAATGATTTATTGATCGTAAAGAATTTAGTGGTATTAAAATATGGCGGATTTTCATTAGAGGATATCAGGCTATTGACTTCGCTATATGGGGAACCAGAAGGCCAGGATTGCAATGATAAGGCGAATGAGGTATTGCATCGCAATTTGAAGGAAATGAAGGAGCGGTTAGGTTTGCTTCATCAGATTATTGAAGTCGTCGAGGATATCATGCCGCTTTTTGAAAATCATGAACTTTATAAATTAAATCAAGCAGAGCTCAATCAAAATGTTGAGGCGATTTTTAAGCAACTAAAAACTGAATGATAGAAGGGGATACCTATGAAGAAGGGAAAAATGTTTTTGCTGATTGGATTAGTCGCAGTCATTCTGTTGGCCGGATTCGGCTTGGTGTATTATAAAAGGTTCCTTGATTATAAAAAGGCAGTTCAGGTGATTCACGTTGTTGAACCAGACTTGACTCAAATCGAGGATGGCGAGTATGTGGGACAACATGATGTTGATTTTATTCGCGCCAAAGTAAAAGTGATCGTGAAGGACCATCGTTTTCAATCGATTAAAATGCTGGAACATTATAATGATCGCGGGAAAAAGGCTGATAGAATCCTGACAAGATACTGACAGAGCAAAAGGTGACTGTTGATGCGGTATCTGGCGCGACCAATTCGAGTAAAGTGATTCAAAAAAAAGCAGTTGAAAAAGCGTTGAATAAGGAATAAAAAAGAATCCTTTTCGTATAAGCGAAGAGGATTCTTTCTGTTAATCATCGATATAAAAGCCTACTACATTGTACCAATGACGGTCATCATTATGTTGAGCATAGCGCTCTGGAGAAAAACCGGACAGTGCATAACCCAGCATCATCAAGATGACTCCGGCACCAATTAAATAAGTAGCAAGTTTGGGTATTAAATGTTTTGATCTCATACTTGAACCACCTTTCGTTGGAAAATGTTACGACGAATGATGCGCATTAAATTACGATGCATATTCATGAAGACTGCGCTGAATTTATAGGTTAACCACATGCATAATAAGCCGAATCCGAAAAGAAACATTCCGGCACCAAGCTGAGTAACACCCATAAAGAATGAATCGAATAGAACAAATGGGCTAGTGAAGGATGCTGCGACTCCGCCGATAATCGTTCCGCCAGCCAAGCAGGCTCCCGTAAATGGAATACACCAGATCACGATATCAATACTTAAAAGTACTAGAAAGGCTGCAAGTGCTAAGCTGCCCCATAAAGGGAAACCAAGGATCAGCATGGTAATCCATAACCAATTAAACCGACGAGGGACTTTTACTTCGGTAGGAATACCCGCAGCTTCATACGCCAGCTGTTTTGGATCGCCTAATTTTTTGACGGCGGCTCGCTCAGAGTACCCATCCTCCATCAAATCCAAGATCATTTCATCATAATATTCAATCAAGCGATGGACCTCGCTAGGTCTGACTTCGTAAGCTAAATAATTGCTTAGTTCCTTAATAAATTCCACTCGATTCATTCTTCAACACTCCTTTTAATGTAATAGTGAACTGCTTCTACATCGTTCCATTCTTGTAAAAATTTCTGAATACTGGCAACTCCTAAATCAGTTAAATGGTAATACTTTCGCAAGCGTCCATTATGGACCTTGGAATAAGTGGAGACTTTTTTATTGGTCTCTAGTCTTTTCAAGATTGGGTACAGCGTCGATTCAGTAATCTCAAGATGGGGATGGATCTCTTTGACGATTTGATAGCCATAGGAATCGATCTCCACTAATGAGGCCAAAACACAATACTCAATCAAACCTTTTTTCAATTGACTATCCATCAACAACACCTCTCTATACGTTATACTATACATTACATAGTATAGAGGGACTATAGGACTTAAGGCGTATTTTCGAAAAAATCAATGAATACTGTGTAAAACTAAATGCACCCCCGCGATAATTCCAGCCGAATGAATAATCAGCTTGGATCAGAAGTTGGTGAGCTGATTGTTGGGATGATTCCGAAAATGATGGTGAACAAATAAATGACAGATAAGAAAAATGTCAACTATTAATAAAATGATTGGATGATTCAATAGAAGAAAAACAATTATCAAGGTATACAAAATAATATGAGGCAAAGTAAAAAGCCAATATGCCGTTCCTTCGGGCAAATCCTTCAAACCAATAAACATTTGCCATTCTTTATGGCGCACAGCATCCATTTCATGGGTTAGCAGTAATGCGAGCTCGATCGCAAATAGGATGTTTAGAACTATCATTCTCTTTAATTCTAGAGCATGAGACCGCGATTTAAAAGAGAACCGCCGGAATTGTTCGTTTGATGGTAGAATAAATAAAAAGTAAAAATAATGAAGGAGTCTATCCGATGACACATATATTCTTGGTAGAAGATGATCAAGCAATCGCTAAAAATTTAATGCTCCTGCTTCAAACGGAAGGATTCTTCGTGACACATGCTGCGAATAAGAGCGTTGTCTCGCAATTATTAGCTGAAAATGAGTTTGATTTAGCTTTAGTCGATATTTCATTACCCGATGGCAATGGGTTTGCGGTCTGCACAGAAATCAAAGCGGAACAAGCAATTCCAGTTCTTTTTTTGACTGCTTCGGCGGATGAATCAAGTGTCGTCACCGGTTTGAATATGGGGCAGATGATTATATCACGAAGCCTTTTCGACCGCGGGAGTTGCTGGCACGTATCAAAAATGCGCTGCGAAAAAGCGGACAGGTATCAGCAGTCTTTGAAATTAATGGGTTATCCGTCGACAGCACTAGCGGTATCGTCAAAAAAAATGGCAGCGAAGTTTTTCTGTCAGCTTTAGAATATCGTTTGCTGCTGGTTTTTGTGAATAACCCCAAAAGTATCCTTACACGAGAACGATTATTGGATGAGCTATGGGATGCGGCAGGGGAATTTGTGAACGATAATACCTTGACTGTTTACATCAAACGACTACGGGAGAAAATCGAGGAAACCCCGGCTAAGCCTGAGATAATTCTGACGGTTCGTGGAATGGGCTATCGCTTAGGAGGCAGCAATGTTTAGAAATCGAGAATTTCGCAGGTTCATCATAGTGTTTCTCTTAATCTCGTTCGTTCTGACTGTCATTGGATTTTGTCAGAGCAGTAGTACTGGCGTGCTTGTCTTGGGATCAGCACTTATTTTTGGTGTACTCTTTTTGTTATTTACGCAGTCACGATATAAACAGATAGCTGAAATGGCGAATCAAATTGATCTGGTCTTGCACAATGAGGATCATTTATTTATCGAAGAACTGGATGAAGGAGAGTTGTCGATTCTACAAAGCGAGATTGCTAAAATGACGTTGCGGATTCGCGAACAAAATAGGAATCTGAAGAAGGAAAAGGAACATTTGGCGGATTCGTTAGCGGATATTGCCCACCAACTGCGTACACCGTTGACTTCGATCAATCTTCTGTCGTCTTTAACTGCCGAAAGTACGAATGAAAAAGAGCGGAAAATGAATTTGCGTGAGATCGAAGCTTTGCTTTTACGAATGGATAGCTTAATTACAGATTTGTTGAAATTGTCACGTTTGGATGCGGATGTTGTAGAATTTCAAAACGAATCGATTCCTCTCGCTGAAATGGTCGATGATTCTTTGCGCCCTTTTTTGGCGACGTTGGATTTGCATGAAATCCAGATTGAGAACAATGTCTCATCGGCTATTACGATCCAAGGCGACGTTGTTTGGCTGTCAGAGGCCATTCAAAATATTTTGAAAAACTGCATCGAAAGCATTGGTAAACAGGGCGAAATCGTTATTAACGGAAATGACAATCCTTTATTTACGGAGATCACGATTCAAGACAATGGTAAAGGATTTGAAACAGCGGATCTGCATCATTTATTTGACCGCTTTTTTCGTGGAGAGAACGGCAGTAAAACCGGTTTTGGTATTGGCATGTCTCTCAGCCAGTCGATCATTAAGAGTCAGGGTGGAACGATCGTCGCGAAAAATCATCCAGCTGGCGGCGCGCTGTTTATCATTCGTTTTCCAAAGTGACGGATCTCTCACTTAGAAGTCACCGAGTTGAAAGGTGAAGCTTCTATTATATAGGTGAACCATGAGAAAGGGGGGCTCATATAATGGAGCTATTACGAATCGAACACCTCAGCAAAGTATATGGAAAAGGAGAAAATAAGGTCGTTGCGCTGAACGATGTGTCCTTGACGATTGAAAAAGGCGAATTTACGGCGATTATCGGTGCGTCTGGATCGGGAAAATCAACACTGCTGCATATGATTGGCGGAGTCGATATTCCTACTAGCGGAAAAGTATTTTTAGATGGTCAGGATGTGTATGCTCAGAATAATGAGAAACTGGCGATTTTTCGCCGACGTCAAGTTGGGTTGATCTATCAGTTTCATAACCTGATTCCTACATTGAATGTCGTGGAAAATATTACCTTACCGGTTTTGATGGATAAACAAAGGGTCAATCAGGAACGACTTAATGAATTATTGGCGCTCTTAGGCTTGGGCCAACGAAAGGATCATTTGCCGAATCAACTATCTGGCGGACAACAACAGCGGGTTTCCGTTGGGCGGGCCTTGATGAATGCTCCTGCAGTTTTATTGGCAGATGAACCAACGGGAAGTTTAGACAGTAAAAATGGCCATGAAATTATCAATCTGTTAAAACTAAGCAATCGAAAATATGGGCAAACATTGATCATCGTGACCCATGACGAGGAGATCGCGCTGCAAGCGGATCGAATCATTGGTATTTCTGATGGTTGTGTGACGCGTGTTGAGAGGATGTTGCGCTCATGAACATCTTCAATAAAGTCACATTGCAAAATATGAGGAAAAACCGCATGCGCACAGTTGTAACGATCATTGGTGTGCTCTTGTTGAGTGCGATGATCACTGCCGTCGCTACGTTTGCTATCTCGCTTCAACAGTATATGGTGGCAGGTGCTGCGCAAAAGTATGGGGATTGGCATGTGGAAGCTCTGGATACAACTGCCAAATTTGCCAAGAAACAGGAACAGAATAAGGCTGTCTTAAAGACGACAACGTTTGAGGATATCGGTTATGGAAAACTTGAAGGCGGGAAAAATCCCAATAAACCGTATCTATTTGTCGCAGGTTTTAATCAACGAACCTTCGAAACCTTACCGATAAAAATGATTTCCGGCAGATTACCGAAAAATAGTCAGGAAGTAGTCATTCCTGCCCACATCGCGGCTAATGGCGGAGTGAAATATGCTGTCGGCGAGACACTGTCATTAGCTGTTGGTGAACGCTTGAAAGGAAACAATCGTCTTAACCAGCATATCTCATATGATGGAACGAAGAAAAATCAAGAAAAGCTAACAGTCGCCAGTGAAAAAAAGTATAAAATCGTTGGTATCTGTGAACGGCCGGGATTTGAAGAACAAAGTGCTCCGGGGTATACGTTGATTACTATTGCGGATAAAGCTGAGAAGTCAAAAATTCTCAGTGTTTTTGTTACGCTTAAAAATCCGCGAAAGGCGAGTGCTTATGCCAAAAGCACGATAAAAAATCAGGAATATCGGCTTAATGATGAAGTCCTGCGGTTTACAGGAGCTTCAAATGATAAAATGTTCAATTTATTATTGTATTCAATTGGTACGATCTTGGTGGCATTGATCATGCTGGGCTCGATTTTTCTGATCTACAATTCGTTTACGATTTCCCTAAATGAACGGACTCGTCAATTCGGTATTCTTTCATCCGTGGGTGCGACACCAAAACAGCTGCGAAATTCTGTTTTATTTGAAGGCCTTTGTATCGGAGCAATCGGAATTCCTCTTGGGGTGATTTTTGGACTTGGCAGTATAAAGATCGTTATCGGACTTGTGGCTAAAAACTTTCGTAACGTTTTATACGCGAATGTTCCATTAGTCCTGTCCGTATCAACTCCGGTAATATTAACGGCAGCCTTGATTAGTTTGATCACGATTTTGATTTCTGCTTACCTACCTGCAAGAAAAGCGGCGAATACGCCAGTTATGGAAAGCATTCGCCAATCCAATGAAGTAAAGATTTCTGCAAAGGAGATTAAAACGACCAAATTTTCAGAACGTATCTATGGTTTGGAAGGTCTGTTGGCGCTGAAAAATTTTAAGCGCAACAGGAAACGTTATCGAACGATCATTTTATCGTTGGCGTTTAGTGTCGTTCTTTTCGTTTCGGCGCAAGCATTTGGGGACAGCTTGCAGCGGTCGGCTAAACAGATGGTGGTGGACTCGGATTACGACATTGTATTTTCTAGCTCGGAAATGCAAGAAAGCGAGCTTTTTCGTCTGTATGAGAAATTTCAAAAGGTAGAGGGGATTACAAACAGTTCGTATCAAGCGATGCTGCAATATACCAGCCAAGTGGAAAACAGAACCTTTTCCTCGCGGTATCTTGCTTTGAAAAATAGTGAACCAGATCAAAAGACAAATTTGAAGTTAGATATCCAATTCATCGAGGACACAGAGTATTTGAAATTTATCCAAAGCCTGGATTTGCCGGTTAAAGAGTATACTGGGGAAAATGGGAAAATACTTGCTGTCGCAAAAGAGCGAATCGAAAAATCGGAAAGGAAAAATGAATTGATTGATCTCTTTGCGAAAGATACGATGGACCTAGTTGTGATTCCAAAAATCTCAGGGCGCGCCTCTTCAAATCAGCAGTTAAGGATTCCAGTCAAATTTGTTGATACATTTCCGCTGGATACCTTACCCCGCCAAGTTACAGAAAATCAATCTTATGTCTTTATGCTCGTCGCGCCTTATCAAATGAAGGCAAAATTTGCACCAGTTGGTATCGATCAAGATCTAGGGGTAACGTTTCTATCGAAAAATGCTGGGCGTTCGACAGCAGAAATAAAGAAAATTATTCAAAAGGAGGGCGTTACGGTTCCCTATGAACTGTACAACGTCCATGAGATATTTGATCAAAATCGGAATACGATCTTCGTAGTGAATATCTTCAGTTATGTATTTGTGGCGATGATCTCTTTGATCGCGATTGCGAATGTCTTTAATACAATCTCTACCAATATCAAACTTCGACGGCGGGAGCTTGCGATGCTGCGCTCCGTTGGGATGACAAATAGAGATTTTAATAAAATGATGGTCTTTGAATGCGTCTTTTATGGTTCGCGCTCGCTGCTGATAGGTATTCCAACGGCGGGGCTCATTTCGTGGTTGATCTACGTAGGAATGGTAAAGGGCGGTGCGGAGCTCGCCTATCATTTTCCTTGGGTCAGTATCTTGATCAGTGTGCTAGGCGTATTTTTGATCGTATCGATCACCATGCTTTATGCAGTGGGAAAGATCAAGAAAGAAAATATCATTGAAGCCTTACGCGATGATTTGGCCTGATTTAACGTAAGTGAGCTGTGACAAAAGTCTTGTCACAGCTCATTTTTACGATTAACTGGTGCTCCAGAAGTAGCTTCTGCGGAAATAAGCCGAAATTTCTTGAATCTGCCTATTTCTGTCACATCCTCTTCATTTTATGAACGCATTCGTTGAATCATTTCTTTCGTAATTCGATCGACGATATTAATAATTGTTTTAGGTGAGCGTTCATTTCTTGGAATATCGATTTGATAAATTTTTGCTACACGCCCAGGGTTGGAATCCATTAAGACGACACGATCGGAGAGTTGAACGGCTTGTTGGACATCATGAGTGATCATGACGATTGATTTGGTTGCAATTTGATTGTTCAACCAGATTTCTAGTAAATCATTGGATAATTGGCTAGCCGTAATGATGTCTAGCGCTGAGAAGGGTTCATCTAACAGCAATAAACTAGGTTCAATCGCTAAGGCTCGAGCAAAGCCAACACGTTGTTTCATTCCGCCGGAGAGTTCTCTAGGGTAAGCTTTCTCAAAACCTGTTAAACCGATCATTTCGATTAGATTGCTTACTCTTTTTTTTATTTGTTCACGAGAAAGTTCTGCCCGATTTTCCAGACCAAAACTGATATTCTTCTCCACAGTCAGCCAAGGAAAGAGGGCGAAATGCTGGAATACCATACTGATGTTGGCGTCTGGTTCAGTGATTGTTTTATTTTCAAAAGTGATTTCTCCCTTGGTTGGTTGAAGGAGTCCGGCGATACTTCTTAACAACGTTGATTTTCCTGTTCCAGATTGACCGATAATGCTTAAAAATTCATTGGTTTTTACTGTTAGGTCAATGTTTTCAAGCACCTTCAAATGCTCCTTATGACCTTCAATCTCAAACTCCTTACATACGGCTTTTACGTTTAATAATTCTGTATTTTCCATTTTATCTTTTTGTATAATCGAAGAATTCGATCACACTTCTCCTTTCGGTTGTATGCTAATAATTGATAAACAATAAAATGCTGGGAATGTTAATAATGAAATTTTTCCTTTGCAGCTCTGTATAAGGGCTGCCAAATAAATGCAATGCATAGTCCTACCATGAAGCACATGGCTAATGTTCCTAAAGCAGATTTGTCTTTTATACCGTCATTCGCTGAAATATATTGTCCTAGTCCTGTGACATTGATTGATCGCTTGCCCCATTGAATACTTTCAGCAGCAATGTCAGCATTCCAAGCGGCGCCGGCAGCATTGATAATCGCAGTAATTAGATAAGGCAGGATAGAGGGAATCAGATATTTGATCCACCAGTGCCATTTAGAAAGTTTGAACAGCTTTGTTACGTCTCGAATGTCGTCTGGAATTGCTAAGTAACCAGCGATTACATTAAAGAAGTAATACCATTGACAGCCAACCATAATCAGCGGCAGAATCCACCATTGCAGCTGGTTAAATCCCATACCGATAATAAGAACGATAAAGGGTGTATAAACATTCGAGGGAATCGATCCCAAAATTTGGCCGATGGGCTGAACAAAATTTAGACGGCGATTATCACTAGCTACCCAAATCGCTAACGGTGTAAAGATAACTCCAGCGATAATCATCGCTAGTGTGACCCGCAAGGTGGTATAGAGAGTTAATCTAGGAATCATGCTGAAATCTTGATGAGGCAAGAAATGATAGAGCTTGATCGAACAATTGATTACGATAAGCGCCAAACTGACATACCATAAGGTTTTGAAAAAATTGCGTAGCTTTGCGACCAGCCGATACAGACGATCCAATTTGAAGAAGTACCAAATTTTAGGTAAATCGTAGAGCCAAAAGCTGCTGAACCTCGCAAAAGCTTTTGAAAATTGCTTGGTCAATGTTGCGTTTTTCAACAGGTGATAAACGATCGATTTAGGTGGCGTCGTACTTTCAACGTCTGTTTCATATTTGAAGTAATATGTTGCCCGAACCAAGGACTGAAATACCAAAAAGTTCAGGATCACTACATTCAGCAATAAGGCTAGAACAGCCCATAGACAAGCCTTGAAATCAGCACGGTCTAATGCAATTTGAATATACGAACCGATTCCTGGTAAAAAAAGCGTTGTATCTTTGGGAAGAGCGACAGATGCCTGTTCACTAGCAACCAAAGCAAACCAAGCCGCTGTTTGAGAAATAATCACGTTCCAAAGCAATCCCGGAATGGCATAAACAAATTCAAGTCGCCAAAATTTTCCCCAGGGATTGTATTTGAATTGCTCTGTGACATTAGACAAATCAGAAGGAATAACCTCCATGATTTGATAAAGGGTCAACATGATGTTCCACGCCTGACCAGTGAAAACCGCAAAGACGGCGACACATTCAGCACCCAGCACATTTTCTGGAAATAACCCCAACAGCCAGGCAGTAGTAAACGTTAAGAACCCTAATAATGGTACGGATTCAAGAAAATTGACCAATGGCAGGATGATCCTTCTAGCGGTCTTGTACTTTACCGCCAGAAGGCCGAAAACAAAGGAGAACAGGAAGGACCAAAGCATCCCGACAATCATTCGAAACATCGTTCGAATGGAAAAATAGCCAAGATTTGCGACAGATAAAAAGTCATTCTGCTTGTTTGCTGTCGCTAAGAACTCCTCTGAGGGTAAGGTTTGAAGCGGGCGATTCATTTTTATCAGAGAGAAGATAAGAATGAATGCAAAAAGGGCCAAAATGAACAGGAAGGTGATATTTCCGACGATTTTTGTGAGCCGTTCATTTTGCTTAGATGATACGTTTAAAGCTTTCAATGTAAAAAACCTCCTAAATAATCATATTAAGGAGGTCGCCGAATAAATGAACAAGTCTATAAGGAAATCACGTTAATTGAGCTTTGGCTTTCTGAGAAGTAAGAAAGGGATCTTCTAGTTATCTTGGGAAAGCCTTAATTCGACAATCCCTGCTTTACTCGTTACTGTCTCTCGACATTTCCGAGCGATAACCTGTGTTCTTCAGAGTAACCTCACCTAATATGATTATATTTTATTGTGCAAACTCATCATACTCGTGAA
>Ga0153985_1000191_pt1 | contig 18840 bp, 18 predicted proteins | sample TSGA069MetaG_FD_104715 | JGI IMG/M metagenome (GOLD analysis project Ga0153985, IMG submission 104715) | Attine ant fungus gardens microbial communities from Georgia, USA - TSGA069 MetaG | ecosystem: Host-associated > Fungi > Mycelium > Unclassified | place: USA: Georgia, Alexander Wildlife...
GACGTTTACTTACTTTGTCAATCAAACGACCCGCGACTTGATTCGCGATGCGGAAACAGTTGAATTGGTTGCTTACCATCGGGAGGTTGTTAGTGGCCGTCCGGTAGACACCGAATTGGATCGTAGTGTAGTCACTATCGACAAAGAATTTGTTGGCACAATTACGCCAAACCCTTACACATTTGGTGATCGAATCGTTACGGGAACCTATACAGGAGATGACATCAACTTTGGTCGACTTGAAATTGATGGCATGATCCTGTGGGTGAGCGGTTTTGCGGATGGTACCTTTACCGCCTACTTGAACCAAGAACAAGCCAACAGTGTGACAAAAGACAGCCAGATGACGATCTATGCATTGCATCGCTTTGCTGACTTAAGTACACGAGAGATTGCACAAGCAACCGTTTCAATCACAGAATAAGAAACAGAAACTACGAGAGCCCCTTGTACCTTGCCTGTTGCAAGGGGCTCTTCATTGATAGAAAGAGAGAAAGCAAATGAACATGAAGAAAAAAATCGTTAGCCTCTTTAGCCTTGCCCTCATGGGGAGTTTTTTAGCGGCTTGCTCGACGGATGACCAAGCAAAGACGGATACTACCCAAGGCAGCGAACCAATCGAACAAATCACGGATCAAAGCAATGCCGAGCCGCAATCGATCATTGGTGGATTAAAGATCATCATCGACAAACAAGAAATCAATCAAAAGAAAACAGAAGATGGGGAACAAGTATTACATACATTTACCATCACAGCAGAAAATATGGGGTCAGTTGCCGCTGGATTAGGTTCGATTGATTTTCTTTTAGAAACTGAAGAGGGAGAATTTCTTGAACTTGATCATACCATGGCGATGTTTGGCAATGAGATCGCTGTAGGTGAAACCATCACTGGACAAGTTTCCTTTGCTTTAGAAGAAGGACAAGTGGCGAAAAAACTGATTTATAAACCCGGTGAAGAACAATTAGCAGAATGGGATGTTAAGAGCGAATGAAGGTAAACGTTATTGGATTGGGGTATATCGGGCTGCCCACAGCACTTACTTTTGCAAACCATGGGATTGAAGTCGTTGGGGTTGATGTGTCAGAAACAGTCGTTCAATCACTTCAAGCAGGTCAGGCACCAATCGAAGAACCCGACATTGATCGCTATCTAGCACAAGCTTTAGCGAAAAAGACATTCAATGCACAGTTGGTTCCAGAAAAAGCGGATGTCTTTATTATTGCCGTACCAACGCCAAATATCACCGATCAATTTGGTAGTTGCGACTTGTCCTACGTGAAAGCGGCGATGGCTGCTATCTTACCCTATCTTGAAAAAGGCAACACAGTCATTGTTGAATCGACCATTCAACCCCGCACGATGGAAGACATCGTTGGACCATTTTTTGAAAAAGCAGGTTATACCATTGGAGAAGATCTCTATTTGTTGCATTGCCCAGAGCGAGTTTTGCCAGGGAAAATCTTTGAAGAGCTGGTGATGAACAATCGAATCATTGGTGGCATGACGAGCGCTTGCACCCAACAAGGCAAACGCATTTATCAGACCTTCGTCAAAGGAAACGTGCTGGAGACTTCTGCAAGTATCGCTGAGCTATCGAAATTGATGGAAAACACCTATCGCGACTTGAACATTGCACTAGCCAATGAATTGGTCCAAATTGGGGATCGCCTAAACATTGATGCACTCCAAGTGATTGAGTTAGCCAATCAGCATCCACGGGTCAATATCCATCAACCGGGACCTGGTGTCGGCGGTCATTGCTTAGCAGTCGATCCGTATTTTGTTGTCGCGGCAGCACCTGATGACGCGAAGTTAATTCAATTGGGGCGGATGATCAATACAGAGATGCCTGAATTCATTATAAAAAAAGTCGAAGAGATCTTAGCGATTCATGGTGGAAACAAAATCGCGGTCCTAGGGTTGGCGTATAAGGGCAACATTGACGATGCCAGAGAAAGTCCGGCTGTTGAGATCGCCAAAAGATTGAAACAAAAGAAAGCTCTGCAAGTCACTACCTATGATCCTTATGTCGCCACTTCTGATGTTGCACAAATTGAAGCAGCACTAACAGACAGTGATCTGGCATTGATCCTCTGTGACCATGATGCCTTTAAAGACATAGCGCCGGCAGCCATTCAAGCGATGAAACAAAAAATCGTTTTTGACACGAAAAATATTGTGACAGGTAAAACGAGGTTCGAGGCTGCCTATTCTCTTGGGTCATTACCAAGCGCCCAGTAAATGGTTTGATTGCTATTTCTGTTATTGAAAGGGAAAACCAATGAATAAAGAAATAAATATGAAAAAATTGAAGCAAGTCCTTCAGCAACGAATAGGCTGGATCCTCATGATCATTAGTATTCCCTTACTAGCGATGTTGCTTTATCTAACCCTGTTTGCTGAACCCATTTATCAAAAAAGTGCACAGTTGCTGATTAGTCAGTCAGAAACGATAGCTGGCAATCGTCTGGAAAACCAGACGATTCAGGCAGACCTTCAACTCGTCAGTACCTATAGCACCATCATCATGAGTCCTCGCATCTTAAATGAAGTCAGTGAGGCGCTAGAGGGAAGCTACGATGTGTCTGAATTGTCGGAGATTTTGAGTGTTACCAATGCCACCAACTCGCAGATCATCGAAATCAACGCTTACCATCAAAGTCCGAAGATCGCAGCCGAAATCGCCAATACGACCGCCAGCGTTTTTAGTGAAGAGATCCCTAAAATCATGAACATTGATAATGTCACGATCTTAGCAGAAGGAACCGTTTTGCCACAAGAAACGCCTGCTCGTCCAAACAAGTTTTTGTTGTACAGTTTGACCACTTTTTTAAGTCTTCTTTTCGCTTTTACGTATGTGTTCCTCCTGTTGGTTTTTGAGCGCAGTTTTGCTTCGAATACGGAAATCGAAGAGGTCTTAGGGGTAAAGGTCATCGGAGAGATAAGCAAAGAAAAACGAGTTGCTTCGTTTAAAACCATCCAGTCGAGAAGCTTTAGAGGAAGGAAGCGTGTGTGATGCGTAGCATGAAGGAAAATTATTCCATCATCAGCGAACAAGTCAAGTTGATTCGCGAAAATGTCGACTATTTATGCCAACAACAAGATGCTCAAACGATTTTGATTACTTCAGGAGAAAGCGGTACGGGAAAATCCACGGTCTCGGCAAATTTGGCGGTCGCCTATGCCCAAAAAGGGAACCGAACCTTATTGATCGATGCGGATCTGCGTAAACCCACCCAACATTATTTGTTTTCACAAGAAATGCACGTGGGCTTGTCCAACTATATCCGACGGGACATCTCGATCGAAAGCTGTGTCCAACAAGTGATTTTAGAAGATTGCGAATTTTCAATCATCACTAGTGGAGCCATTATGTCAAACCCTAATGATCTGCTCGCTTCTTCGAAAATGACCGCAGCCTTGCAAGAGGTCAAACAACTATACGATGTGGTCATTATTGATACGCCACCAGTCAATGTCGTTTCGGATGCCTTGATCCTAGCCAAGAAAGTCGACGGTGTACTTTTAGTCGTTCATGCGGATAAAACGAACAAACAATCCGCAAAAAATGCCGTCAAAAAGCTACGCCTAGTTAACGCAAACATCTTAGGTGTCGTGGCGAATGGCACGGACACGGGTGAAAATTACTATTATTAAGGAGGGAAACTTTGTGGAAAGACCCGCTTTAGACAAGCAGTCAAGGGTTCAAGCGACTAGCTATTTACGTTGGAAACGCACGATAGAAACTATCTTTAGCTTGGGCTTATTAGTCGTCCTTAGCCCGCTGTTACTGCTGATTTGTATAGGGATCAAATTTTCTAACTGGCAGGCACCGATTATTTTTAAGCAAGTTCGTGTTGGCAAAAATGAGGCCACGTTTGTGATGTACAAATTTCGAACGATGGTGCCTGATGCCGATCAATTATTAGGGCGATACCTTGATAAAAACGAAATTGAAGGGGCCATGTTCAAGCTGAAGAAAGATCCGCGAGTGACGCGCTTAGGCCGTTTTTTAAGAAAAACGAGTCTTGATGAACTGCCCCAATTGATCAATGTCTTGAAAGGGGAGATGGCACTGGTCGGCCCCCGTCCTCCTTTAGAAAGAGAAGTCGTCAGTTATTCAGAAAAAGACAAGCAACGATTGTGTGTCACACCCGGGTGCACAGGGTTGTGGCAAGTCAGTGGACGAAACGAATTGAGTTTTCAAGAGATGGTCGCATTGGATCTCTATTACATCAATAACCTGAGCTGGTTATTGGACTTGAAAATAATTATGAAAACGATTGGCGTTGTTTTCTTACCCAAAGGAGCATTCTAATGGAGCAACAAGTACGTGTATCACTTTTAGGCAGCAATCTCGATTCCTTAAACTTTCAGGAAACCATTACTAAGATCGAGGCAATGATCGAACAGGGGATGCCCGCACAGCATGTTTCAATTAACGCGGGGAAAATAAACTTGATGCGAAAAGATCCCTCGTTGCGATCGATCGTCAATCGGGCAGCTTTGATCACGGCTGATGGGCAGTCGATTGTCTGGGCAGCGAAATATTTAGGGTGCCCGGTACCAGAAAGGGTAACAGGCATCGATCTTTTTCGCGAGCTGGTCAAATTGGCAGCAGAAAAAGGCTGGCGTCCTTATTATTTAGGAGCAACTGCCGAAGTCGTAGAAGCCGTCGTCAAACATGACCAACAGCTCTATCCCGACCTGAACATAGCGGGTTTTCACCATGGCTATTTTTCCGAAGTCGAATCATTGGACGTGGCAAAAGAGATTGCACGGACGCAACCAGACTTGCTGTTTGTCGCTTTTTCTAGCCCGCAAAAAGAGATTTGGCTCGATACATTCAGCGAAGTGTTGCAAGTGCCATTTGCGATGGGCGTTGGCGGCAGCTTTGATATCGTCGCAGGCAAAACCAAACGAGCGCCTTTGTGGATGCAGCGGGCAGGTTTGGAATGGTTTTATCGCTTTGCGCAAGAGCCAGTCAGGATGTTTGATCGCTATATCATAGGAAATTTACGCTTTTTACAGTATGTGTGGGGAGAAAAAAGAAGAAACGCATGAAATCAAAACAGCAAAGCCATCACCGCTTCTTCCTGGGGATTGTGGCCATTTTTCCGATAATCGACGTCTTAAACGGCTTATTTCTAAGTCTGGGCATTCCTTTTCCCATTGGCGTGTTCTACCGTTTGCTGTTCTTTTTGTTCTTAGTGATTATGATCGTGACAGAAAAGATTCCCCATAGCTACTATACATATTTAACGTATGGGTTTATCGCTGTGACGCTTACGATTTTTCTGTTACAAGCACTTTTTCTAGGGTACAGCTGGCAGTGGGTGATCGAGGATCTATCGGTGTATATCAAATACCTCTTATGGGTACTGATTCCTTATTATGTCTATCAACGAAAAAACGACTTCTCCAAACTGCACTACGACAGCTTGTTTATTGTTATCAGTGTCTGCTTCACCTTGGGGCTACTGATTCCTTATTTTTTAGGGCTAGGCTACCAAACTTATGACAATTCTGATGCTGGGTATAAAGGCTATTTCTTTGCCAATAATGATACGAGCTTTGCCTTTATTGTTTCAATCACCTTTACAGTCCAGGCACTAATTGTTTCGATCAAAGAACAGACCCATAAGTTTTCACTGTTTTTGGCTAGTTTATTCGCTGGAAATTTCGTCTGTTTGGTCTTGGTCGGTACGAAAACCGGCGTGTTTTATGGTGTCGGTGTGTTGTTCTATCTTTTAATCCGATTGGTGCTAGGCATTGAACGTAAAGCATTTCTGCAACAATTGTTTATCTGGTTTATGAGTTTTATTACGATTGCTTGGCTGCTTATTCAAGGACTACCATTGCTAATCCAAGCCGTCGAAGGAACCTATCTTCGCATGGTGTATTTTTATCATCTTTTCGACGGGGACTTGATCCGGCTATTTTCTAGTTCAAGAAGTGATTTTTTGATTGGTGGGATGAACGCCTTCTTAAATGATGAGGCCCGACACTTTACCATGATCTTTGGCCAAGGCTTTGAATACCGTTTGGCACACTTTGGTCGTCTTGGCTTAATTGAAATGGACTTCTTCGACACCCTTTTCGGGCAAGGCCTACTGGGAATAGCGTTATTGCTGCTAATGCTCGCCTATTTTGTCTATTTGGCCTTTCAGCCACGAAAACGATCGGTTTATAGTTTTGCCTTGATCGTGGTGCTTTTTTATAGTTTTTTTGCCGGGCATGTTTTGTATTCGGCATTGTCTTCCACCTTTTTAGGATTGATTTGTGGAGGCATTATTTTAACAGAGAAAGAGTGAACAACTGATTGAAAAAATTACTTTTGAGGCTGGGCTTTTTCTCCCTCGGTTCGTTAGGTTCGGCGGTCTTAAACTTGGTGCTTTTGCCCGTAACGACCAGCTTTTTGACACCCGAAGAATATGGGAAGACCAGTATGTTTTTCCTTGCACAGACCTTTTTGATATACGTGATCTATCTCGGCTTCGACCAAGCCTTTACGAGGGAATACCATGACCACGAAAACAAACGCGAGTTATTGCAACAAGCGATGCTCGTCCCGTTGCTCGGTTCATTTTTCTTTCAGCTGATCCTAGTGGTTTTTGCGGCAGTTTTTTCGCAGCTTTTATTTGAATCTCCACAGTACACCCGTGCGATTTATTTATTTGCTCTTTCGTCGGGACTGCTGATTTTTGAACGGTTTCTTTTGTTAACGGTTCGAATGCAAAACAAAGCGATCCAGTTCTCCGTTTACAGTATTTTGGTGAAATTCATGGTCTTGTTCATCACGTTGCTGTTTCTCTTTTTTGGTCCGCCGACGTTTATTACGGTGGTCTATGGCATGCTCTTCGGTCAGATTATCGGTGATTGTCTGTTGATTCTGGCAAACCTGGCGCTTTTTATGCCGCTCATTCGCCAAATCGATCGCAACCTGATCAAAAAGCTGAGTCGTTTTGGCTTGCCGACGGTGGTGGGAACGTTCCTCTATAGCCTGTTAATGATTATCGACAAAATGATGCTGCGCTATTTTGCTGATTTTGCCGCTTTGGGCATCTACACGGCTGCATTCAAAGTGGCAAGTGCCTTGATGATTCTACAAGTTAGTTTTGCCAATTTTTGGATTCCCACCTCCTATGAATGGTTCAAAAAAGGCAAACCATTGATTTATTACGAACGAGTCAGTCACTTTATCATGTTCGTCTTGTCGATTTTCTTTTTACTGATGGTCTTTTTCAAAGAAACGATCGTCATCTTATTGTCGCAAGACTACTTAGAGGCCCAGTACTTGTTTCCCTTGTTATGTTTTTATCCCTTGATGATGACGATCAGTGAAACGACCAATCTCGGGATCGTTTTTTATAAGAAAAGTCATTTGAATATTGCTGCCTCTTTGTTGGCGGTCTTAGCCACATCCCTTGGTCATCTCCTACTCGTACCGACAATTGGCGCCACAGGAGCGGCTTGTGCTACGGCATTAGGGTACTTGGTCTTCTTTTTTGCCCGTACATATTTTTCGATGACCTATTGGCAGGGGTTCTCAGTCAAACGCCAAATCAGCCTTTCGATCATGCTGTATTGCTTTGCGCTGTTTACGGCATTCAATCGGACTCTTTGGCTGGAAAAGAGCCTCGTTTTGCTGCTGATGCTCTTCGTCGTTGTTCTTTATCGCAAGGAACTAAAGCAGGTAACTAGATTTGTACAAGAAAGGAAAATCAACAAAGCATGAATATCTTACTTATCGGTCCAGATCCAGCAGCAAAAGGGGGGATCGCAACGGTCATTCATAATTTCCAAAAAGCAAAAGCGCCAGAGGACGTGCGTTTCGTCGTCCATAAGACTTGGTCGGAAAAAGGAAAATATTGGACGCAGATCAAAGCGTTTCTTACGTTTCGTCGGCACATCAAAAAAGAAAGGTGCCAGATCCTTCATTTCCACGTTGCGCAAAAGGGCAGTTTCTATCGCAAGAGTTTGCTGTTGTTGCTAGCACCAAAACATTGCAAGACGATTTTTCATATGCATGCTTCGCAATTTGACCAGTTTTATCAAAACAGTCCTTCGTGGGCAAAGTGGTGGGTCCGTTTTACCTTAGCTCGGGTGGATCAGCTCGTAGTGCTAAGTAGTAGCTGGTCAGCATTTTACCAAACGATTACCGATACCTCAATCGAGGTCTTGCCAAATGCCGTAGCGGTGCCGGAGGAATCCTTTTATGACCCCACCGCAAAATGGATCATCACTCTTGGCAGGATCGGGCAAAGAAAAGGCAGTTTTGATCTGTTGGCAGTTGCAAAAGCAATGGCTGTTTCCTTTCCCGAGATTCGCTTTATGTTATTTGGCGATCAAGAAAATCAACAGGTTGCCCAACAGCTCCAAGAAGAGGCTCTCACCAATGTGTTCTTAAATGAGTGGGTAGCAACCGATGCGTTACCAGCTGTTTTTCGTAAGGCAGCCATCCATTTTCTCCCTTCTTATCACGAAGGCTTGCCGATGGCGATCTTAGAAACCATGGCGGCAGGTATCCCCAATGTAACGACGAAGGTTGGGGGAATCCCAGAGTTGATCCAATCGGGTGAAAACGGCTACCTAGTAGCTGCCGGTGATATTCAAGCAATGATCGAGACGTTGAGCGGTCTGTTAGCTAACGAGGAAGAACGAATCAAAAGCAGCCAACAAGCCAGAGCAACGATTGAGCAACAGTATGCCTTAACGTCGTATATGAAGCGCTGGCAGAAGATTTACAAAAAGCAACTTGATTAATGCTCAAATTGCTGAAAAAAAGGAGAAGTACGATGCAAAAAATAAAGGTATTATCTATTTTTGGTACACGACCAGAAGCCATCAAGATGGCACCGGTCATAAAAAAACTAGCAAATGATCCACGCTTTCTATCAAAGATCGTCGTGACAGGGCAGCATCGAGAAATGCTTGAGCAAACATTAGCGGCGTTTGAGCTGACCCCTGATTACGACTTGGCTATCATGCGAGAAAATCAAACCTTGTCTAGTATCACCAGTCGTATTTTAGAAGGACTCGAAGGTATTTTTCAATCAGAAGAACCAGACGTAGTGTTGGTCCATGGCGATACGACGACGGCAGTGGCAGCTGCGCTGGCCGCTTTTTATCAGCAGATCTTGATTGGTCATGTGGAGGCTGGGCTACGAACAGGTAACAAGAATGATCCGTTTCCAGAAGAAATGAATCGCCGGTTGATTGATCAACTAGCAGATTTTCTCTTTGCCCCTACAGATCAAAGCCAGGCAAATCTGCTAAAAGAAAATCATCCACAAGACCGCATCGTCGTTACTGGCAATACGTCTATTGATGCTTTGTACCACACCTTGGCACAAAAAAAAGACCGAAAACCAATCAGTGAGAAAAAAATCCTTTTAGTTACAATGCACCGGCGAGAAAACATTGGGCAACCCATGGAACAAGTGTTTCGTGCACTAAAACGGATCGCTGTTGCTTATCCCGCACTGACGATCGTCTTTCCGATGCATAAAAACCCTCGTGTCCGTACACTAGCCAAGCGCTATTTAGAAGGGCAGCAAAATATTGAGTTGATCGAACCATTGGATGCCCCTGCATTCTATCAGTTACTGGCAGACAGCTACCTTGTTTTGACCGATTCAGGAGGGATTCAAGAAGAAGCACCCTCCTTGGGGATTCCTGTCTTGATCGTACGTGAAACGACGGAACGCCCAGAAGGGGTGGCAGCAGGGACTTTGAAACTCATTGGTACCCATGAGGAGCATGTGTATTCAGAAATCGTTCATTTATTGTCTGATGAGGCAGCATACAAACAGATGGCGCAAGCCAAAAATCCCTATGGAGATGGACAAGCCAGTGAGCGGATCGTGGCTGAATTAAAAAGTTATTTCGAGTAGAGGAAGGCGAACCTATGAGACAATTCCAATCATCTTTTGTCATTAGTAAAACGACGCTAAGGTGGCTACATTTGCTAGAACATATGGAGCACGCTTCTCATACACCGATCCGTGGGTTGTCAAAAGTGATCAAAAGCTCTAGCCGAACCATCATTGAAGATTTACAAAACATTAAAGAGTATTTCGAAGATGCTATCGAAATGGAAACGTCAAATAGTGGCTATCAGCTACAAGTCATCGATACAGAAAGCTACTTAGAAAAAAAACGGAATTTGATCAGTAACGAGCCGTTGTTTCGCATCTTTGAGAGCATTTTTTTAGGGGAAATATTGACCATCAATGAGTGGTCAGACATTTTGTTTATTTCCCCTGCCACGTTGATGCGGTATTTTCGAAAGATCGACCCAATTTTAGCACAGTACCAACTGACATTAAACAAAACCACCGTTGATCTTATTGGTGAGGAAGTCAATATTCGCCATTTTTTTCTGAACTTTTATTATGAATCCGATAGTACGCCGCATACCGTATTTCCGCCGTTGATCATTCATGAGATCGGTTTAAACTTGAAAAAAGAAGAATTCGATAGCAATTTCTCTAATCTTGCCTTTGAGGAAATCAGTTACATGCTTTATATCATTTTAGAGCGAACCTCTCATGGCCATTACGTCACGATCGATCCAGCCATCGTCAAGCAGTTTCGTAAAGAGTATTATCTTGAGCTGAAAAAATTAAAGACGATGCTATCGAACCATTTGCAAACGACGATCGCCGAAAAAGAAATCATCTACTTTTATGCGTTATCGATGGGAAAACGGACGGTGTTTGATATTGATATGGAAAGGGACTTTTGCAACAAGTTAGGCAAAGACTCGCAGATCCTGCAACTAACCCAACGTTATCTAAAGGAGGCAGGCGTACCGCCGTATGCGCTGGAATATAGTACGGTTTTGATCCAGTCTTTTTTTGCGACGATCTTACTAAAAAATAAACTTTCACCGGTCTTGAACAAAGTGATTCCCGATTTGATCTCATTTGTAAAAAAACATTTTCCAGAGGAAATGGCACAAAACACAGCGTTCTTACAAAAACAATTCAAACAACTGAAGTGTCTGTCTTTAGACATGATCGTAGATATCAGCGCAGTGTTTACCATTCATATGGACTGTGTGAAAGAATTGTACTGGGGGAAGCCTAAAAAAATTGCGTTCCTGTTAGAAGGGAATCAATTTATCTCGCAACGAATTCAGGTCACTGCTCGTAAGTATCTAGGCAGTTATCAGAAACTCTTTTTTCCGAATGTATTAGATATCAATCCCGGCTATTTTGAGGCGAACCAATTTGATATCGTCGTCACAAATTATAATGAGCATATGTCGAATTTTTCTTGTTCTGGCGTGTATTTATTGTTCAATAAAATCCCGAACTCAACCGATTGGCGCAGACTCATGTCATTGATCGACTTTAAACTTTAACAATGGTCCAGGTGCAAAATAATTCTCAGATGAAAGATAGGAATGATGCAATCATGATGAAAAAAGGACATATGACACCAGAAGCCTATTTAAAAAATTACAGCGAACTTTGTTACTTGCAGGAATTTCCCTTAATCAAACAAGTATGTACAGAGTTGCAAACACGATTCAAAGAAATTTGCTATACCGAGTACGATAATGTGCTACAACAAATGGCGGATTTGCTAGAAATCGATGCCCAACTGCAAATGTTTTTAGATTTTTTCCGACACGACTTTTTTAAAGAAATCGAATTAGCAGAAGAAGAGATCGTCGAAATGATCAAAAAGGACAAAAATGTCTATTACCGACAAATGGCAGGGATCGGCACAAACCAGAAAGCGCCCCATGGCTTGATTTATCTCAGCGAGAAATGAACACTGTGATCGCTGAGATAAATCAGAGTGTCAACCACTCGTTGGGTAAGAATGGTTTTTATAAAATAACACTTCGAAATGCTTTGTGACCGTAATGATTCCACAAGATAGTGTCTAGCAAGTTGACTTACGCATTGTCCAACACAACCAGACGCAAGATCCGTGGATTGATTTGATTAAGTAATCGATTCCAATCTGTCGCATCTGGAAAAGATTTTAGAAGAACGCATTCTACTTCCAGTAAGTATTCTGTCGTATACTCCGAATAATTGGTGACTAATAGATCAATTTGCTTTTCTTTTAAATAGGTTGGAGAGAGTTCACTGGCATTAGGATAATACAATGTATGGAAGCGACCCAAATATTTTCGCACGATACTTTCGGCATATTCACAAACATATTCGTTTCCTTCAAAAATCACAGCGATCGTCCGTTGTGATCCCCAATTTTCTTCTTTGATCGCTTCCATATGAATCGTTAAGCTGGCACAGAAATCGTCAAGATAGGAGGATGAATACAGCTTTTTGACTAGCTTGTGTTTTGCCAAAAATGCATAGTTTCTCTTATATTCGTAGGAAAACTTCTCTTTGACGAATTGCGTAAGATCGTCAATATTGACATTCATGATGGGCGAGAGCATATCGCGTATTTTCACAATCGTAAAAAATGATTCTAACCAGTGTAAATCTTTTTGTTCATCATAGGAATTGCCTTGATTTAGGGCATAGAAATCTTTTGTCACTTGTTGGATCTCAGGCCAGCGATTATACTTTCGGCAAAATTCTTCGATCGAAGGATGATTGATTTTTCGGCGACAGATGAGACAAAGTAACAAATAAATGATTTCGTCCTCTGGCAGATGGTAATGAAAATAGGAATAAAGGATCTCTCTTAACGTATCTGGAGCAATCAATGAATGATAAGCATAAAAGATGTCCTTTAGTTCAGGTGAAAGTTCGACTTGTAACCCTTTCTTGCTGCGTTCCAGTGTAATGTAGAGAATATAGGAAAAGTAAGAAAAAGTAGAAGCCGGTTGCTTTTTTGAATGCAAAAGATTGGTGATCTCAATGACAGCATCTTGGACATCCAGCGATGGGAAGATCGTATTGACATTGATATCTGACTCATAATAAAACAGACAAAAAAAGCGGCGAATATCGATTTCGGAACCTATCAATGTGACAGGGTTTGTTGATAGACGAAGTTTGAAGGGCTTTAATAATTCGTTCATTTTTTTTAAGTAACTGAGCAATGCTTGTTCAGAAAGATTAAGGGTCAAGCTCCAATCCAGAGCAGATTGTAATTCATCAAAAAAAATACTCTCCAAAATCATAAAAAATGGCTCGTCTTTAACTAAATTTTGTTTTTGTTTGATATACCCCTCGGGATCAAGTTCTTCAAATAAATACCCAAACTTAGAGGAATAGATTTCGATCGCATCATTAAAATGTTCGCGAATCATGGCAATATCCGCAATGATCGTACGGGTACTGCTTTTTGTTACTTCTGATAAATCGCCCAATGTTGCAGATGGATTCTTCTCAAATTCATTTAATAATTGCAATCGTCGGATTAAAGAACGATTTTTGATAAATTTTAGCTGAAAATTTTTCATAGTTGCCCCCGTTGAATTTAAAAAAGAATTAAACACATTATAAACAATTGGTTAAAAAACTTCAATTTTTATGTTTAATTTTATTTTATTTGACTAAATATTCGATTTTTTATTATTCTGGTGGATGTAAACGGTTGAAACGAATTGATACAATGTAGGTTTTTTCACCGACAGGTGAAAATTGCTATTTTTTTTTAAGGATATTTGACGCTATAGTGAGACCATAGTCCGATGCTTAGGAGTATTTGTTTTTTCTCAAGAGGAAACCTGTGAACTGTTGGTTGGATCAAAAGGGAGAAAATAAACAGTAAATGTAACTAGCAAATGAGTGAATGTGCCATCAATACCTAGAAATGCAGTGTACTTGAGGGGTATCCACGAATGAGAGAGAAAGAAAATAGAAGACATTGATTGGTTGAAGAACATCTACGGTTACCAGAAAGTGTAAACTGGAAACGAACATGCAGATAGATTACGAGGAGGCTAATATGCTGGCAGAAAAGATAGCGGGAGCAGAAGAATATTTGGCGCATTTTCAAACAGAGCTAGAAAAACAAGGGGTGTTACGCTTTTTTCCAAAAATAAATGCCTTTTATCATCGGTTAGCAAAAGAGTTTTTAACGATTTTTCATAGCAAGGAAGAAAACCTGTTTGTTCAGTGGGGCCACTTATTGGCGATTGATGCACAATTGCAAATATTGATGGAAAACAGCAACAATCGCAAAGAGGGATTGCTAGATGACCTTGGGATGAGTGAGGAAGAAGTCATTGAAATGATAGAAAATGACCATAAGTATTTTTACCGTGAGATCACGGGGGCAAAGTTAACGCAAAAACCCAAAATGGGCTTGATTTATTTGAGTGAACACTTAGCGGAGTCCTGAAGTTTTATGTCTAATACGTCGAGTAGACCTGAGAGTTAGGAAAAAAATTGAGATAAATGGGAAACGATGATGCTCAGTAGACTATTGGGGAAGTTTCATAGATAGTTTTTTGGAGAAATAAATGGAGAGTAGTAGTGGGGCTAAAAGGATGATTTTCAGGTGGAACGTACCCTTGAGAATGACAGAGGGCAGATGGACTACTCAAACAACGCAGTGGGGAAGGCAATTGGTTGGTCTTCCTTGCTTGAGTAAGAGTTGTTTTTAAGAAACAACAGATTGACCGCTAAAGTCAACGACAAAGACGAATGTTTTTTTCTCTTCATAAAATAATTACTGTGTAAGACGTGAAAAAAAGCAAAAAGCGCTTGAAGGTAGGACATGAACGGAATGAAACTTTTTATTATTTTTGCCTACTTGTCGGTAGGCATATCGGTGGCACAATACGGCATGTATGATTTCTTTCCCAGCATATCTGTGATCCTTCGCAGCTGGTTTCAATTGGGGCAAACCATTCTTTTGCTTGGCTATTTCTTTCTGCTGGTTATGTATTTTTGGGTACAGCGTGGCAGAACAAGGAAAGAGAAGCAATCTTTAGGAGAATGATCAAGAATTAAACAGCAATGATCAGCAAAGAAGCGTTTTTACAGTAGGAAGAAAGCGCTTGTTTGTAAGCAAAAGTATACATAAAATAGTACGACCGAGACGAGCCTTTCGTGGGCTCTTACTTAACATAAACAAATCTGCAGCAAACGTTTGCTTCTTTTGGTGAAACCAAGAAGGGATCGTTTGCTGTTTTTTTGTGCTAACAAATAGGCCTGTTTTCAAATGTCCCGTGGAGAGCTTTTTTCAAGGAAATGAAAAATTCTTAAGGGGGAGGCTGGAAGAATCGATTCGTTCTGTAAATAGTAATCAAAAAATGGATGGCCGAAGAACTACATACGAGAGAGTCAATAAAATGCTTCATGGAGGAATGGCTGATTTAGCCAAGCGGCATTTCAAGGGAGTACCGAAGGATAATAGATAGAGAAGATAAAGCAATGGACAGAGACGCCAAAGTTTTTAGCGCTGCAATAGCTATTGGAGTATGCGTTGGTTTGGCTGCATCTGTATTGGCAACAAAAGAGTACCGGGAAAGGGCTGGACAAGTGAAAATGAATGGGAAAGGTGGCGCTCCAAAAGAAGAACCATAGCTGATGATCCGCCAATCGTCGAGGAACCACCCAACTGTTTTCCGTAGAGAAATACCAAACGAGCAGGAGATGACCACTGACAGGCATGCTTCATGTTCTTGTCAGTTTAGTGATTCTAAGAAAAACAACATAAAAGAAAGAATACCCGACAAACGTAGCTTGGGGGATCAGATGAAAAGAGAGGAACGTTCTTAATAATAATAGTCCCCCCCTCTTTTTTTACCGTTATTTTATTGTGGCTTTTATAGAATGGAGAACTGCAGGTGCTTTGGAGATTGATATATGATTTTTCTATGGTAACAAGCACTTTGGTAGATGTTAAGGATTTCTCACTTTAGCCATATCCTATGTTGAATAATTTATTTAAAACGGGGGTTTGTTTTTTTATTTAGGCATAGATTTCATCAGCCAGTGAATTTATTGATTTTTCCCGCATCACAAAGATAGCTATAATGAAGTATATCGAGGATAAAACCCAGCGTTTTTGGAAGCCAACTGAAACAAAGACCAATCGACTTTGTTCAAGGTTACCATCTAAGTAAAGGTGTCTAAAAAAGGGTGGTTTTTAGGCTTGATGATGTCAAAAAGGGGGAGGGAGAATGAAAAGAGCGAGGGGGAATTTTTGGGTCAAACTGATGATCTTCGCTGCTTTTTTTCAAGTGATCAGTGCTTCGACGATTTTAGTTTCGGCACAAGAAGAGCGTTCCGTCGATACAGAAGGCTCAGTCCAGTTCACGGGTGTCTATGAACCAGACAAACCAGAACCTTCACCACCGACCGGACCGACACAACCTGGCGGGGATGGGGGACGTTTGCCGCAGACAAATACCCGAAAAAGTTCCAGTGCCACGGCACTCGGATCATTGCTGCTATTGATCGCTGGCTATTCAACAGTGAAGAAGACACGCAGGTACCAAAAAGAACGAACAACCTCAAGAACACAAGAAAAGTTGAGTAATAGAGAATAAGGGAATGATCTTATGAGATTTTTGCGATTTGCAACGAGCACCGTACTTGCCGCAACCCTTTTGACTGGTGGGATCCAAGGGACCGCCGCTGAAGTAAGAGTCGCTGAAACCGATGGGCAAGTCAGTTTTGTGCCCAATGATCGAGACCCGACGGAAGTGTTACCGCCTGATCCAGGCCCCGATGGCCCCGATGTGGAGATACCGCCGATCGGACCAGATGGACAAACAGGACCATTGACGATCGCTTATGCGCCGACTTTGGATTTTGGTACCCAAGAAATCTCCAACCGAGATGCCGTCTATTCGATGGTGGCAGAAAAGCAACAATTAGCGGATACCCAAGGGGAAGAAAACCAAGTACCGTATGTTTCCTTCGCCCAAGTACAAGATACCCGTGGGTCAAATGCTGGCTGGCGTTTGACTGTAGCACTAAGTGCGTTTGAATCAGGGACGCAACACAACGAACTGCGAGGGGCACAAATCATCTTTGCCTCACGAGAAGTTGACTACAATAGCCACAATCAAGAAAACGCACCGGCCGCACATGAAGCAGGCTTGCGTTTGGATGCCAATGGTTCAGCACAAGCTGTTCTGACTGCTGATGCCGGCAAAGGGGCAGGCACTTCATCCGTCGTTTGGGGCTACCAAGATGAGTTGAATGCGCAGGTCCAAGCCCAGGCGCCGGTGGTTCGCAATGAGGCGATCCAATTGTTCGTCCCGGGAGCGACTGCTAAAGATGCAGCCTTGTATGTGGCGACTTTGACGTGGCAATTGACGACCACTACCTCGCAATCAGGAGAAACAGTTCCAACGGCGCAAGCCGATGAAACAAACTAAAAGAAAAGAAAGAAGGAATAAAAATGAAATGGATTCGCTTAGCAACAGTCGCAACACTGACCTCTACGATCTTCGCAGGCGGTGTACAAGCAGTAGCAAATGATGAACCAACACCGAACCCAGAGCCGAGTGGAGAAAGACGTCGTCAGAATACAGAAAATAATATTGAGTTCCGAGCTGGTGATGGGGAGAGCGTAGAGGTCGTTCCTCCTGTACCGTATCCACCAGTAACAATCGTTGATCCAGATCCACCAACCGGACCGTTAACGATTGCCCATGTACCGAAAAAATTTGATTTTGGCATACAAAGAATTTCAACTACTAATGAATTTTATCCAATAATCGCTGAACAAGAAAAGCTTGTCACCGGTGATGATGAGGGGGAGGAAATCTCAAGAGATAATGGCGAAGAGGTAAGAGTACCATATGTATCCTTCGCGCAAATCGTTGATACTCGCGGATTGGATGATCCACAGTGGGGACTGCATCTTGATTTAACAGAGTTTACTACATCCAGCGGGAGTAATTTGAGAGGGGCTTATTTAGAATTCCTTAATCCAACCATTGTTCACAATGGCGCTACTGAGGAAGAGCTGAAGGCACTGCCTGATGACCATGAGGATAGGGATTATTTACTGCAGTTACTTCCTAATGCCTTTACCACACCAGACGAATTAGGAAACCAGAGTTTGATTGTCCCTGCAAACTCGACCAACGTTACAGTGATGGCTGCTACCGATGGGCAAGGGCAAGGTGTATCGTCTATTTATTGGGGGGATCAAGAAGAATTAAATGCTGCTCACGAGTCAGAAACAGATCCAGTTTTGAATCAAGCCATTCGCCTGCATATCCCGGGAACGGCTACACCACAAGCTACTGAATATACGGCAACACTAACTTGGCATTTAACAAGTACGATGGACGCCGATGGTGAAACAGTGCCAGACTAAGACGACTAATCTTCAAAGCAACGCAACAATAATGTGAAACAACTGGCAGGAGTAGACCGTTATTCCTGCCTTTTTTGGAAGGAGAAACAACAGTGATTGAACAACCAACAAACCAACGCTGGCTGCGGCTTTTGACTGCAATGATCGTGCTATGCTCATTGATTGCTTGGCCGACACCAGTAAGAGCAAATGATGACATTGAATCAGAGTTGAATTTTTTTGTAACCCCGATATTCCCTGACAGTCAGATCGAAGGCGGTGCTAGCGGTTATTTTGATCTGAATTTAGGCGCAGGGGAACAAGAAGAATTGCAGCTGCGCGTCCAAAATACATCGGAAGAAACCATCGACGTCGAAGTATCGGCTCATACTGCTTTCACGAATGTCAATGGGGTAGTAGAATACGGTCGTGATGCCGAAGCTCCTGACCCGACATTGCCTGCCTCGATTGCAGAATTGATTGAAGCACCAGGGGTCATCACCTTAGAAGCCCAAGAAGAACGGATCCTTACACTGCCTCTGACGATGCCTGAGGAAGAATTTGATGGGATACTGGCAGGGGCGATCCGAGTAGAAGAGGTCCGCGATGCTACGGCAACGGAGTCA
>Ga0153985_1000192_pt1 | contig 18809 bp, 22 predicted proteins | sample TSGA069MetaG_FD_104715 | JGI IMG/M metagenome (GOLD analysis project Ga0153985, IMG submission 104715) | Attine ant fungus gardens microbial communities from Georgia, USA - TSGA069 MetaG | ecosystem: Host-associated > Fungi > Mycelium > Unclassified | place: USA: Georgia, Alexander Wildlife...
GGTCTTCTCTATCTTGTGAAATTGATTTTATATATTTGTGTTTAAATAACAGATAACTGCATTATTTTAGCTAATGTTCTTGTTTCTATTGGGATTTTCTGTTCAGTTGGTGCGCTGACCCCATAATCAGATGCCGACTAGTTGAAACTAAATTTTATAATAAGCTCTTTTTTCACAAAAAAATGAGTATTCCATGAGTATAAACAGCAAAAATAAACGAGACACGAATTTTCGTGTCCCGTTTATTCAACTTACTATCAATACCCTTCCGGATAGATCTTTTGAAAACGCCATGCATCAGCAATGATCTCTTGGATATCACTATACTTTGCTGACCAGCCTAAAACCGCTTCTATTTTAGCATTCGAAGCGATTAAACTCGCGGCATCTCCCATTGCACTAGTTCGTATTTCTAATGGGATTGGTTTACCAGTAACCGCTCTGCAAGCATGAACAAGCTCAAGATTTGAATACCCGCGTGCAGAGCCCACATTCAAAATTTGACTAGAACCACCTTTTTTTAAATACTCCAGTGCTAGAATATGAGCGTCTACAAGATCCAATACATGGATATAGTCCCGGACACAAGTTCCATCTGCAGTCGGATAATCGTCGCCAAAAAGTACCATTTTGTCTTTTTCGCCAGAAGCTACTTGTAAAATGACTGGGATCAAACGCTGGCGTACTTCACCTAAAGTGCCATCCTTTTTTGCACCAGCAACATTGAAATAGCGTAAAGCGACAAAATTCATATCAGATGCCTCGCTTTGCCATTTCATGATTGTTTCCATCATTCGTTTAGATTCTCCATACGGATTGATTGGAGCCGGCTCCGCTGTTTCATCTACTGGAGACTGGTTTGTGTTGCCGTAAATCGTGGCTGAAGATGAAAAGACGATTGAATTGACTCTGAATTCCTTCATCACTTCCAAAACTATTTCTGTTCCATGAACATTATTACTAAAATATTTGAGGGGCTGTTCTACAGATTCGCGTCCCAAGGAGAGAGCCGCAAAATGCATGACTGATTCGATTCCTTCTATTTGAAATACTGATCGAAGAAGTTCTTTGTCGCGAATGTCCCCTTTATAGAAATGCGCATTTTCATTCACTGCCGCTTTATGCCCTGTAGAAAGATTATCAACTACTGCTACCTTATCTCCTCGCTCAATTAGTGCATCAACTGCATTTGATCCGATGTATCCTGCACCACCTAATACTAAAACCGTCATGGTACTCTCCTTTTGATTTTTCCTATATTTTATCAATGCTTGCTTATCCAGTCTAAAACTTTGCCGAATCATTTTACGGTGTCCGTAAGAAAAAAAAGACAGCCTTAGTCGACTGTCTTCTCTCTTATCAAAATTAGCAACAAAATCATTAAACAGATTCCTGAGAAAAATAAGTATTGATTTTGATATTCGCCTGTTTTCGGATAGCTTACGACTACCTTCACGTTGGCAACTTGTTCGTTAGATACTGCCGGTCTGCCTGAAGAACTATATATTGGTTCTTCATAGGAACCCAGCGTTCCTTCAATATAAATCTCGCTTTTCACACAATCGCCTCCTTAATTTAAGGCGTTACGGAAGCTCCATCTTTTCCTAGAGCTTCAAATGCCAAAGTTAAGGTATGTTTCGTCTGCTCTGCATTTCCTTTATAGTACTCATCTTTCGTTGTGCCTGAATATTTGTACCGTGTATCATTTTTATAGCTGTCAGACGGATCTGTATCGACATTCAGCTTCCCTTGGTTATTGGCTAAAACTAAAAACTCTCCTGCTACAAATGATTTTAAATCCACTGATTTCTCAGATGCAGAATAATCTTGTCCACTGATTTCCAGTGCGTCAACATTATCTAAGTTTCCAGAATCTACAGTAAACCCATCGACAGAAATCTTCACTCCACGTCCAGAATTATTGGTAATGGCATAATATGGTGAAGTGATTGTTTTGTGTTCCGAATCTTTCGTTGTGTAAAAAATATTTGCAGTATCCACAGTCACGTTAATCCAGTCGTCTGCCCCCTCATCGATATTCGGTCCATTTTCGTCCGTATTATCTTGTCCTAATGACCCGTTAACAGTGATCGAAGCTGAATTGGTTCCACTGACATTTTCCTCAACTGCATAGACACTTGCTGCACCGCCTAATAGAGCACTTCCTACTAATAGTCCACTTAAAATTTTCTTCATGTTATTCTCCCTTTTCATATGTATTCTTACTAACGCAACTAATTTTTGACATGAATCGTAATTTTCGCTGCAACCTCTCCTTTCTTCTCGTTTGTTTTATCATCATACAAGGAGAATTTCGCCGTCGCCGGATAATCTCCTTTTGATAATTTCTTTTCTAATTTGGCTTCTTTGACCTCATAGCCAGGTTGGATCGCTCCTGATGTGTAGATTAATTCGCCGTTGTCCTCTCGAGTGATTTCGACATTGACGGGATAGGCGTTGTTTGTTGGATTCTGAATAATCAGCTCTCCAGCTTGATCACTGCTTTCAAACGTCGCATCAGGTGCGATCACCATATTGAACTTGCTGCGATCAACTTTTTGTTGTGCCATTTTCTTTAGTTCAGCATCGCTGATCTTGTTTGCATCCTTGCCCTCCGGTAAAAATTCGCCACTTACCATTGAAACCGGTTTGGCCTCTGGCCTCGTAAAGAAATAAGCGCTGATTCCGCCTAAAGCCAATAATAATAACAATAAAATCAGCAGCCACTTCTTTTTATTCTTTTGTTTTTCTTCCATTAATTCTTATTCCTTTCTTGCAGCAGTTAATATCAAACGATATTGTACCTGCTGAGCCTTTTTATCATCGCCGTAATACCTGCCTGAAAATCCCATAGTAATTGAAGTATTTCCTGCTAATTCAGCAAATGACAACGGCGTCTCTTTTAGATCCTTAGTTAGTACTCCTAAATTTTTAGTTCCTTCAGTTAGATTCAAAAATAAATCTCGCTGGTTGGTTTCATCCGCCTCAGGTAATAAATGAATCCCCGCTGGATTAGAAAGTTCTTGGAAATCTGTAGCTTGAATCGCAACTGGAAAGGAACTGTGATTATCGATTGAATAGGTGTCTGCGGCAGTAACTACCTGCTTTCCAGTCTCTTTTTTAGTGTAAAAAGCTGCTTCAATTGGAAAGCTGACGTTGATCATTTCTTGTTTTGTTTTAAAAGGGACCTCCAGCCATTCACTTGACTGACTCACTGGGTCACAGACGATTCGAACATAAAGCCAATAGTCCGTTTGCTCTTTAAGATTCGAAAATGTTCCCGTATCCTCTAAATTTGGAAGAGATTGCTGTTCGATTAATCCAGTTTCATCCTTTGATGGATCATCAGTTTTTTTGGAATATAATTTGAAATCCACACCGCTAATTAGATCATCATTTTGGTTTAGTTGGTATTCTGCCAATTGAAAATTAGCTTCATTGACTTGCACATCTTGAGTCACACTTACTAACTCTACTGGCAGATTCAATCTGGTTAAACGGATACTGTCAGCATTTTTCAATACCGTTTTTTCAACAGATGTAAAATCTGGCGTATTTGTTTGGCTAGCACGAGAAATATCCGTAGCAGTAATATGCCAAGTTCCCGCATCTAGCTGTGACGTCAACGGTACGCCATTAGCCATAACACTATAACCTGTCGTCTTTTCACTGAATGGATCAAAGATAAATTTATTGGTTCCTCCGACAAACCCGATCGGATTGTAGGTAGTTCCGGCTTTTCCTTGAAAAGTGACTTCGTGAGCATTATCAATTTCGAAGGTTGAGCTCGATCCAACAGATCGATCAAAAACAGATTCACTATCACTGATCTCAAATAGCCCAATCGAATCTGGCAAAAATTTAAAGGCACTACCGTTAGCTATTTTCAAGCTGCTCGGATAACGAACCAAGAATTCAGCAGATTTACCAACTGTTAGAAACGCCGCCTTATCAAAATAATAGAAATTTCCCTTCGCCGAATTCGTACCTGTTACCGAAAATTTTGCCTTTTCTCCTAGGGTAATCACACCATTATTCGTGCCGTCGGAATAAATAAAGTTGTGGTTCGAGGTTATATCGACCTCTGCCCCATCACCCACCACGATACTAGCCGGATTTGCAGGCATCCACAAAAACCCCAGTGCATCATGGGTGTTTTGAACAATGGTTGTACTGCTTCCTGCTGTAAATTCCAAGTTATTGCATTCAGCAAATTCTTGACCATTCGCCATTGATCCATCGGCATTTTGTTGTATGAATTGATTTGTGCCGTGAAAATAAATCTTACTATTAAGGTTTCTAAGATAAAACGGCTGCGCACTTTGGTTCGAATAATAATTAACATTTTCAATATGCAATTGAGTTGCAACCTCGCTTTGCATGATTCCATAGAGACCAAGAGCTGGAACCGTTAAATCCGCTGATCCAAACATCATATTTTGCAATTTGATCGTTAAGCCGCCCGTTGTAGTGTATAGTCCCTTATTTGCATTTAAATTTCCGCCGTTATAAGAAATTTGACGATTGTTTCCATCAATAGTGACATTTCCTGTAATCGGGATAGCCGCATTTCCAAAATCAAAAATATCGGATGAATCTGCTAATTTTATGTAAGGCTCCTTATTTGCTAATGCTGCTTGTAACTCACTAACTGTAGAAACAACTGCCCATGATTCCGCATAAACCTGCGCATTGCTAACAGATTCACTAGATTCTTCATTTTCTCTTATTGAAGAGCTTTGTTCAGTGCTCTCAGCTACTGAAGGCTCACTGTCTACTGTTTCAGCATGGACAGCAGAAACAGGTGAATATGAACCTAAATTTACGAAGAAAAAAAATAAAAAAATATGTATTTTGTACTTATTCATTACTATCAACCCCAAAGGTTTATAAACAGTTTTATCCATAATAGTAATATAAATAAAAAATAAGGATATAACAATTTCAAAAAAAATAAAAAGATACAATAACAACAGTTATTGAATTTTATTCTTGAATTCATTAATTATTTAAAATTACTATCAATAAATAATAAACATAATTAAATTCTTTGATTTACTTTCTCTATTCTCACGAAAAAAACTGAATTCCCTATTTTTTTCTAGGAATTTCAGAATTATCGATAGAAAATTTGTATTCTTTTTTATCATTCGATCAGAAAAATAAACATTTTGAAGAAAATAGATTAAATGATAGCGCATTAAATAATCTATTCGCAAAAAAACAGCTTAACTTTTCGTTAAGCTGCTCCTCTTACAAATGAATTTCGTTCATCACTCTCAAAGATAAACGCATTTTTTCCGTTGGATAATTTACCTCAACCGTTTCATTCCAAGGAATGAAGCCTAACTCTAATAGACGCTGACGATGACCGATGTCTAATTTATCAGCGTCTCTAAAGGTCGTCGTGTAGAGCGCTTGCGGCCGCTTTTCTTTAATCAATTTAGCTAGCAACCTCTCCTCAATCTTCAGACTCCAGCAAAAAGGTAAAACGATAAGATTCTCAATCCTTTCTCTTCGGGAATCGATATAGAAGCAATCCAATGACTCGGCCCTTTGCCCAAGCAAGATAGCAACTTTCTGCTTTAATGAAGGATTGAAGTGAAGGCAAATAATTCTCTCCATTCAAGTAAGGTAAAGCTCCCCGCATCAACTGGACAAAATACAGAATCTTCTCCTGTTCTTTCACTTCCGCCAATCGAATACTTACGTCTTGCTCGTTCGCCCAAATTAAATAGTCTGAAATAACATAAGGTTCTTCAATAAGGAATTGCTTGTTCTGTAATCGATAGCGCCTAGGTGTCAGCTTGAAAAGTTCTTCGAAAGCCTTAGAAAAAGCTTGCTGACTGTGATAACCCATTTGGATCGCTACTTCAATGATTCGTTGCTCTGAATAGAGCAGACATTTTGCTGCCTCGTTTAAGCGGCGACGCTTGATATAGTTATACAGCGGCTGTTGGGCCATTTCTTTAAACTCATGCAGTAAATAAAACTTCGAATAGTTGAGTTGTTGCGCTAACTCTTCAAGCGTCATCTTCTCTTGCAGATGTTCTTCGATGTAGTCAATGATACTTGCAACCAACCGAGAATTATTCATGTAGTTCACTTCCTTTGAAGAAAATAGAGCGCATGCATCGCTCTTGTCGCGGCGACAAATAATTGCTGGCGGCCTAATGTACCGGGATAATTTTCCTTACTTGCATCAACTATGATCACCGCATCAAATTCCAATCCTTTCGACTGAACGAGCGGACAAATGGAAAGCTTCTCCTTCAGATTTGCTGACTCACTGGTTAATACCTCACAAGTTATTCCTTGATTATTCAATAACTTCAACCATTCATTGGCTCTTGCCAACGTTTTTGTGATCAATGCGATCGTTGCCAACTCTTTTTTTCTTAACTGTTCTACTATTTCTATTATACTCGAAATTTCTTCTGCTTCAGAATAGACAATCCGTTTTTCTGGTTTCATACCATGTCGCAAAACGGGTTCGATCATTTGGTCGCCGATAATTTTTTTCGCACAGGTCATAATCTCATAGGTCGATCGATAGCTTTTCGTTAGAAAAATCGATTGTGCCTTAGGGTAATAATTCTGAATCTCCGCTAAACTCATTTCATTGATCGCCGTCAATGATTGAGTAAAATCACCAATCAACAAGATTGGACAAGCGAATATTTTTTTGAATACTTCATATTGGATCGGGGTATAATCCTGCATCTCATCAATGATCAAGTAGCGAATCTTTGAAAACCCATCGATGCCTTCAATAAACAACCGAATATAAATGATGGGAAATATATCAGAATGACTTAACTTTTTTTTAGTTGAAAAGGACTGTTCTGCTAAAAAGTCATGATAAAGCTTCCTGCTGTTTGTGGAATTGAGCATTTTCTTCAAACGATTAAACAACTGTTTTTTTGTTGGTTTTCGTTTCGGTTGAAAAGGCCGACTGCGTAAATTTTCTAGAATAGCTTCCGAAATAAGCTGAAGACGTTCGAAAACCGGTTTCTTATGATAAGCCTTGTAACGTTTCATAATGAAATCAGCTTCGTAATCATAATCGCCAATCGTTATTGTTTGCGGCACAAACCTTTCAACCCTTCTAAGAAAGTCATTCAAATCCTTTACACATCTCTTAGTTGAAAGATAGCTGATGCGTTCACTTAATTGAGCATGATCATCCAGATAGATCGTCTCGATTTCCTCAAAACGTGAAGGAACTTCAGTTGATCCTGAAAGTTTTTGTCCGAACGCATCGATCGTCCATTCAGTGACAGGTTCTTCTCCCAATTCCGGCAGCACTTGTCCGATAAATTGACTAAAGGTCCGATTCGGCGAAAGAATCATCACCTGATCCGAAGTAATGCGATCGCGAAAGTGATAAAGTAAAAAAGCGATACGATGTAAGGCAATCGACGTTTTTCCTGATCCGGCAACTCCTTGAATGATCATATCTTTTGAACCGCTATCTCGAATCACCCGATTCTGTTCCTTTTGGATCGTACTGATGATCGTGGTCATCTGCCCACCTTTTTGCTGACTCAGTTCCTTTTGCAGAATCTCATCGAAAACGGTCGTATCGGACTCCACCACATAACGGATCATTCCATCTTTGAATTTGATTTGCCGCTTTCGTTGAATTACTCCTGAAGCGGCTCCAGCAGGCGTTTGGAAGCTCGCTTCTCCTAAATCATAATCATAAAAAACACTTGCGATCGGCGCCCGCCAATCATAAATCAATAATCCTTGTTTCTTTGTTGAAAAAGAAAATGGGCCAACATAGATTTTTTCCGCCATCTGTTCTCCTTCGTAGATAAAATCAATACGAGTAAAATAAGGATTTCTTTTTTGCTTTTCCAAACGAATCAATTGTTTTCCGCTGACCGATTCCGCTAGTTGCTGCTGATCCAATAGCCGTGAATTGACAAACATTTCATGAGGATCAATCTCGCCCTTATAATCGATCAAATACTGATGAAATTGCTGTGTTTCCTCTGTAAAATGGAGCATTTCCTGCTCAAGGCTGCTTACCTTCTGCGCGATCTCACTACGAATCTTTTGCCATTCTGCTTGTTCCTCTGCTAAAACATCCATCATTGAACCCCCTCACAAACTTGGTCAAATAACTAGTATATATGGAAGGTAAAATATTTTTTTCATCAATGTTGTGGTCATTTTCAGCTAAAAAAAGAACGTTAGGACAGATAATTGCCCTAACGTTCAATTGGATTTTTAGTCTTTTAACTGATGATGAAGTGCTGTTGCTCCTGCAAGTCCAATAACCCCTAGTGTAAACATCGCTTTACTGGATAACAAAACACCACCGGCAATCAAGCCCACACCCACCACGGTATTACTCTTCGCACTTGCTTGAAGGCTTTTTTTAGAGGGCCTTGGAATCTTTATCGCTATGCCCATACCCTCCGCCATTTTTTCAAAATATTCCGCTGAACTATCAAACATTTTTTCTCCTCCTTCTTATTTCTCAATAAATAATCGATCGCTAATCGTTTCCAACATAAAGGTAAAAACTTCCTCTTGATCATAGACCGCATTCGTCATCGTCACTGTATAAAGCAAACTGCTGAGTACGCCAAAAGCCTTTTCCTCAGGTATGGCCAGTGTAAGATTTGTACACGTTAGGATATATTCAAAAAAGGACAAGGAGCTATTTGAAAACTCTTCCCGTTCGTCATCACTCAAACGATTCAGCAAAGCCAAAAAATCCGGGTTCGAAAAATCATATAGAAATGGCGAGGATTGATACTCTCGATATAAAGCAATCATTGCATTGATGAACCCTTTTTTATTAGGCGCTTTTTCCAAAATCATCATCCAATCATTTCTTAAGCGCTGTTGAACAAAAAGGAAGGTTTCAATAAACAACTCCTCCTTATTTTCGAAGAGCAGATAAAACGATCCTGTGGCAATCCCAGTCTCTTTTGTGAGCTCGCCAATCGTCGTTTTTCGATAGCCAAACTTCGTCCAGCTTTTCTCGCAAGCTTCACACAGCTTGTTTCTTAAATTGCTCTTCTCTTCCACGGAAAACCCTTTGCTTTTCTTCACTAGTCTCACTCCTTTAAACATCATGAATATAAATAACTTTATATTCATGATAACTTAAAAAGAAAAGAAACGCAATCTGATACTCGTCATTTAATAAAAAACAGGAGCTGTAAAAAAATTTTGTCACAGCTCCTGTTTCCAAACAAACGGTGCTCCACCTAGTTTCTTATTCACTTTCTATTTCAACAAGTCTGTAAATCGTTTCGTAATCTCTTTTGGTCGAGTGATCGCACCGCCTACGACGATCCCGCTAACACCCATGGCTTGTATTTTTTTGGCTTGTTCAGGTGTATGGATCTGTCCTTCAGCGATGACTGGTAATCCCGCAGCTACTAACTTTTGGATCAATTCATAATCTGGACCTTGGTTTTTGTGCTTCGCCGTTTCCGCAGTATAGCCGCTTAACGTTGTTCCAATAAAATCAACACCCGCCTGATACGCATTTATCCCTTCTTCAAAGACAGCAATATCCGCCATCAATAATTGCTCAGGGTACTTCTTCTTGATTTGTTGAATGAACTGATTGATAGTTAGTTCGTCATGACGTTTACGGAGAGTGCAATCCAACGCAATTACTTCTACTCCCGTTGCCATCAATTCATCAACTTCCTGCATACTAGCAGTGATAAATGGTTCTTCTGGCGGATATTGCTTTTTGATCAAACCAATCATCGGCAAATCTACTACCGCTTTGATTTCTTGGATATCCCGCACAGAATTCGCTCGGATCGCTGCTGCACCGCCTTCCTTCGCTGCTAGTGCTAACAATGGCATGACTCCGCCATTCTCAGTATATAAAGGTTCACCAGGTAAAGCCTGACAAGAAACGATCAAGCCGTCCTTTATTCTTGTTAAAAAGTCTTCCTTTGTCATTTGCTTCGCTCCAATCCACTCGCTTGACCTCCAACTTTCAGGTCACTAATAAAAGATTAACACGGCAAAAAAAATCTGTATAGACGACCTACTTATCTTGTAAAACAAAAAAATCTTGCCCTAAGATGAAGGCAAGAAGGTTTTGATTATTATATTTACTTTTCTTTCATCGAGACCAAGCTTTGCTTCAGATCATCAGCCTTTTCTCCATAAGAACCTGGTTTAGTATTGAAAAGTGCGGAGGTTCCGACAACATAAATAGTGGCACCGATTTTACTGATAGCCGCAGCCGTTTCTGAATTGATATTGCCATCAACTTCAATAATGGGACTCACCTTTTGCATTTCAAGCTGACGATTCAATAATTCGAGCTTCTCTAAAACCGGCCACTGAAATTTTTGCCCAGCAAATCCCGGATTGACTGTCATCACAAGAATCAATTCGATAACTGCTAAATAAGGAAAGATATTTTCGATCGGCGTTTCAGGATTGATTGCGATTCCTGCTTTCAGACCGTGATTATGGATCTTTTTCACTAACGCTTTCGGATCTTCAGTCGTTTCGAGATGGAAGGTTAAATAATCCGGAGCCAACGGTGCGAACATCTCAATATATTTTTCTGGATCAACACAAGCCAAATGAATATCCGTGATAAATTTCTTAGTCTGAATAATTGGTTCCAATACATACGGAGCCATCGCCAGATTATTAACATAGACACCATCCATCACATCGCAATGCAGCCAGTCAATCCCCGCCGCATGCAATTCTTGTAATTCCTGCCCCAACGCTAATTGGTTCCCACACATAATCGATGCTGCAATCTTCTCCATCTTTTCTCCTCCATCAAATTGGCTTAGGGCTAAGGGTTCATAAAAATTTCCATCGCTACTTTCACATTGCTTTTCATAGCTGCGGTCGCATTTAATGAAAGTTCATCAAAGAAAACAGCTTCGCCAGAAAAATTTTCCAGCTCTTCTTGAAGAGCCTTGCCGGCCGCCTTATTCATGTAGGTGTAATAATTGATCTTGCAGATCCCGTTTTTTATAGCTGTTCGATAATTCTCTTCCGATACACCAGAACCGCCATGCATTACAAAAGGCACATCAATCTTTTCTTTAATTTGAAGAATTCGGTTTAAATCCAGCTTCGGTTCTTTCAAATAGACGCCATGGACCGTCCCAAACCCGATGGCTAAACAATCAACGCCGGTCTCTTCCACAAACGCTTTGGCTAAATCAGGATCGGTATAAACATCCTCCAAGTCTTCATAGTCTTCACTGGAATCAGACCCTCTTCCTTCTCCGCCGCCTATCGCTGACGTGAAAATACGGCCTAACTCGGCTTCGACACTTACACCGGCAGCATGAGCGATTTTTACGATCTCCTTAGATTCTGCTAAATTGACTTCATATTCTTTGCTGGACGCGTCATACATCACAGAGGTGAATCCCAATCTAATCGCTTTGACACACATATCGAAGGAGGCTCCATGATCCAAATGTACCGCAACTGGAACGTTCGCCGCAGTCGCATATTGAAGCATGATCGGACCAATCTCTTCCAATGAAATCAGATTTTCATGTACCTCCGCATGCTGCAAAATCACTGGAGAACCCAGTTCCTCAGCCGCTTGAATAACTGCTCGAATCGCTTCTAGATTGGGTACGTTAAAAGCCCCAACCGCATACTTTTTTTCTTTCGCATCCTTCAAAAGTTCACTTAATGTTACTAACATGAATCTTCCTCCTCGTTTTATTTGCTAAAACGATATTCAAGATTTGTTGAGAAAACATCGGTATAGACATATGAAAGTTCAATAGGCAGATCATTCCAATAAGCCATGTTGTTGACCACCATGACTACCGCAGGATTAGAAATATTCAAGTATTCGATTTCTGAGTAATTGGCCATCCGCGCACTTACTCGCTGACTAATAATTTCTGGATAGATCTCAAATTGGCTTAACACTTTCCAAAGAGACTTATCCGTTAAATCAAAAGAACCAATCTCCGGACAACGATTAAGCGGAATAAAGCTTTCGGACAAAGAATATACCGTCCCATCAACACTACGTAAACGTAAAAGATAGAAAACATAATCATTTTCCGCTATTTTTAGTTCCTTACTCAGTTTCTGATCGGCTTGAATCACATTTTTTTTCAAGACTTTAGAACTGATTTTCTTTTTACGAGAAACGATGTCTTCATAAAAACCAGAAATATGCATACTTGAAACGATCTTTACATCCCGATTAGGAATAATGAACCCTTTTCCTTCTATATAAGTAACAATGCCTTGTCTTTCCAATGATTCTAGAGCACGCTTTATCGTCGTTCTGCTCACGTCAAACGTTTCTGATAATTTGCGTTCACTGGGAAGTGGTTTTCCTTGACCACTCAACACTTTGGCTAAATTTTGAATATCATCGCTGATTTTTTTATACTTTGGAATAAACTCTTCCACGTAACTAATCCTCCCTTCACTCGTCTTGTCTTGGATAGGGAGATCATAAAGATTTCTATCAAAACAGACAGGTAGCCGCATACTAAATAATGTTTAAATCAATTGGATTTTCACTATTGATTATAACTGATTCTTACGCAACTACCTACCATACTCTAGTTGTCGCTGCTGCTTTTTTTACATCACGACTTAAATCTTACTACCACCCGATATTTATCTCCTTTGATCGCTGACTCAAAACCTGCCACCACGTCATCGAATGGAACGATTTCACTGATGAACGGCCGCATATCAATCACACGATCACTGATCATTTTAGATGCACGAATAAAGTCACGACTATTTGAATTGGCTGTACCAGCGATCGAATATCCGCCTTTATGCAGTTTATCTGGACTAAAGCTGACTGGCTCATCTGGATAAAAAGATGAATAAAGGATCAACTTCCCAGTATTTGAAACCAATTCAACTGATTCTTCAGCAACGCTATGAATCGGTGTCGTATCAAAGACCACATTCGCGCCTAAATTATGACTGATCTCTTTGACCTTAGCTGGAAGCTCCTCTTTCGAAGAGTCAATAATATAATGCGCTCCAATTTTTTTAGCTAATGCCAGCCGTTCCGAATTTAGATCACACGCAATAACTCTAGCACCGCTTTTCACCGCCAAAGCGACATGCAGCAAGCCCATGATACCGCAACCGATAACTACCACCAGATCCCCATACTGGATATCCGCTGTTTCACAACTATGAACGACACAGGATAAGGGTTCTGTTAATGCGGCTTCTTCAGGTGTAACCCCGAAGTAATGGAACAGATGCTTCGGTTCCACCAGCATATATTCCGATAGACCACCCATTCCTTTATGAGGAAGTCCCTCTAAATGTTTGCTGTGATTAAAATCTAAGCAGTTCTGTTCCTCGCCGCTTTTACAGAAGTCACAATCTCCGCAAGCAAGATTCGTTCCGAATACGACCTTATTACCAACCTGCCATTTCGTCTTGTCAATACTGCTTCCCAAAGCAACAATCTCCGCCGCGATCTCATGTCCTCCGATAAAAGGATAGTCGACTTTTTTTATTCCTGTATAGACTCTTTGTTCCCATGTACAAATGGCACAAGCCTCGATTTTTATCAGAATTTTATTTTCTGAAACCTCTGGCAAGTCGCACTCTTCGATTCTCAAATCCTTGATTCCATAAAAGACTGCTGTCTTCATCTTCCGTCTCCCTTCTCTACAATTGGCTAGAATATATTGAACGCTCCAAAAAGTACTCCAATAGCAACTAAGATCAACATCACTCTTGTTGATTTCATTTTTCTATTTTTCAGCAAGTATAATGTCAGCAAAGTTATTCCTAGTGGAAGGATACCCTTGAATAATTTATCCAAGATATCTTCCTGCAAGCCCAATTTCACCGCACCGACCTTAATTACAAATGGTGAGGAAACCGAAACGAAATTTGCCGTCAACGCCCCTAAAACAATTGCTCCCATAGCTGAGGCTCCCGTGATCAAATATTGAAGAATATTACTGCTCAAGATTTTTTCAATGCCTGCTTTCCCCATCTTATAGCCTTGCATCCAAACAAAATAAGCTAATGAAAACATGATACCAAACATTAAGAGCCCGTAAACCACTGGCCCCATTAAATTTCCTTCCGCTCCTAAGCTTACTCCGAAGGCTAATAATATAGGTGTCAAAGTTCCTTGCCAAAGAGTATCGCCGATCCCAGCGAAAGGTCCCATCAAACCAGTCTTTATCCCATTGATCGCGTCGTCTGTGATGGGCGCACCATTCGCCCGATCTTCTTCCATAGCAATGACCATTCCACAAATAATTCCACCAAAATGTGGTTCCGTATTGAAGAAAGACATGTGCCGTTTCAAAGCATTTCGATACTCTTCTGGATCATCCGCATAGAGCTTTTTAATGATTGGACTTAAAGAGTGGACTAGTCCGGTTGCTTCTAATCGTTCATAATTGTAATTCGCGTGACTGAAAAAGGTCCAACGCCAGAAAGATCTGGTTACATCTCGTTTAGATAATTCTTTTTTGGGTTTTTGAATATCATTTTCTAATGATTGCTCCATTTTTTCCCCTCCTATTTCGTATTAAAGTAGTCATTTTTCTAAAAAGAAAAAGAATTATGATTCTCACTACGCTTACCATCCCACTAATGCGCAAAAGCCTATAGTGGAACTGGTACCCTAACTTAACCCGCCAATTTCAGTTCTTGGTGTGATCGTATAAAGATAAGCGATGATTGCACCTAAAACAGCAATAACGATGACATCTAAGCCCATATAGATCGACATGACGAACCCTAAAACAAAGAACAGCATCGTGTTCGGCCGATTGATCGAACGTAAATTCATTGCGATCCCTAATGCCGGTAATAAACCGCCGATTACTTGTAGCACATGTAACGGCGTACCTTCTAAATACCCAAGAATGCTCGTTACCGCTCCTGCTCCATAATAAGCAGCCAATGTTACTGGAATTACACTAATTAAAAATAGAATGATTTGTGGTGGAACCACATGTAAAAAATTGATCCGATCAAGATTTCCATCATCTGCTGCTTTATCCGCCATGTGCACGAAGAAAACGTCGATCGTCATATGGGCGACCCAGATCACGGTGCCCAATAACCCGATCGGCATCGCAAGTGTCACAGCAGTTTGCGGATCTGCGCCAGAAGCAATTGCTAAAGCCGTTCCTAAAGTACCTGCCAAGCCTGGATCAACCGGAGCTGTTCCGCCGGCTGAAATAAATGCGATATACGGAAGCTGGATCGCTGCTCCAATAATAACACCTTGAACCGGATCCCCTAAAATAATGCCAACGACCGTTCCAGCAACCAATGGCTTTTGCATAAAAGAAATACTCCCCAGCAACGAAAGCCATGGTGTTCCTGTAACACCAAGATAGTAAACAACCCCAATTAAAATTGCTTGAATAAACGAAATTTCCATTTATACCCCTCCCTATGTCAATAATTTAGCTACATCTATCGCCTTGTCTTCTGCAATGATTTGAATCGTAACAGCCGCTCCATTATCAGTCAGTTGTTTCAGACAATTTTTTTCTTCTGTAGAAGCAGAAATATTCTTGTAGAATTTTGTTCTGCCTTCTTTTGCACCCATACCACCAATATTCACCTTCTCTAACAAAATCCCCTGCTTCATCAGCGCAACATAGACTGCAGGCGACTTAGCTAAAATGATTACTTTATCTGTTGCCGTCAATTGTTTGATTGTTTCAGCGCCTTCGTCGATTCCAAAAACCTCTGTTTTGATATTCGCAGGTGCCACAGAAGTCACGATCATTTTCAAAAAAGTGTCATTCGCTGTCTCATCGTCTACAATAATAATTCGATTCGCTCCCGTGTAATTCAGCCATGAAGTCATGACTTGACCATGGATCAGGCGGTCATCGATTCTTGCCAATACAATACTCATTATTCTTCCCCTGCCTTTGCGATTAAATTGTTATACACTTCATTCAAGTCCTGCAGACTGTCTTTGCCGCTTTGACGAGCAGCTTCAGCCAGCATTTCTACATCTGTTGAAAATTCACGATTCACTACGATCTCCAACAGCATCGCCATATTCACTCCCGAAAGCACTTTCATTTTATTCGCTGTTAATAACTTCATTACTTCATTCCCAGGGGTTCCGCCATAAAAATCGACTAAAACAAGAACGCCCGCTCCCGTGTCCAATGCTTTTACCTTTTCCTGAATCTCCTCTCTTAATTGAACTGGACTATCTCCGTGGTATAAACCAACCGATGCTGAACATTTTACTTCTCCAGCAATAATAGCTATGGATTCCAAAAGTGACGTTCCTAAACTTCCATGAGTAACCACCAGTAAACCGATCAAACAAATCCTCTCCTTCCGAAAAGCCTTCGGTTCTAAAAAAGAGCCAATGGTTCTATTCACAAGATAAATATATATCCGTCCTTCTTGTTTGTCAATAACTTTTTTGAAAACACTTTCAAAAAAGTGTCCTATACGCCGATTTAAAAGCCAGATACCTTATAGTATTTTTTCACGATAATAGCTTTTGTTTTTATATTCAGTTTTACAAATAATCATATTTTCACATTCTCTTTGATAAAAAATAGGTAGACCATTAAAAATCCCCATAAAAAAACGGTCCTGCTTTAGTTAGCTAAAGCAAAACCGATCGTATTTCATTTGGCTTATTAATAAACTTTTGTCGCCGCTAATGTAAAATCTCCAATCGCATTTCTGATTCCTTCAGAATTTGTGCAATGATTCGAAAGAACCACGATTGCAAATGGATTGTCTTTTGAGAATACCAAACCGATATCATTTTCCACATTTCCGAGCTCACCTGTTTTATTCGCCACAAGGATATCTTCGGATAATTTACTAGGAATTTTCGTACGAAGCGTTTGTCCCTTCATGACAGCTAACATCATTGCTTGAGGAGCGGCTTCTTGCTGTTGATAAAGCCTCTTCAAAAATGACATACAATCATTTAACGATGTATAATTTTCTTTGCCTTGGCTGCGTGCCTCATCATCCAGCATCCTTCGTTCCAAATGAGTGTCTCGATAGCCTTGTATCTGGAAAAATTCATTCAATTCATCCATGCCGAAATGATCAATCAGAACATTTGCCGCATCATTGTCACTTTGCTGGATCATAGGTATTATCCAGTCATTGAGTGTCTGACCTTCGATTGTTTCGTTTAGATCAGCCTGAGTAAAAGCGTACTCCATAATAAATACTTTGATCACACTGGCCGAAACAGTTGGCGCAGAATTGTTACTGGAAATATCTTTGTTTTGTTTAAAATAGTGAACACCGTAGTAAACATGTTCAGCTTTTGTCGTCAATGGCGCTGTATCCAATTGCAGCTCTAGTTCACTTGATTGCTGTGTGCTGCTACTATCCGCAATCTCCTCACTTGATTCAAATATGGAACTCGCTTTTGGGTGAAGCTTTTTCTCGGTAGTTACCGGCGTGCTTTCTTGCTGTTGAGCAAAAAAAGTGTTCATCACTAAATATGAGGAACCCGCTAATATAAGAAAAAGCATCCCCATCAAAATAATTTTTGGTGTTCCCAATTTTTCTGGACTGGAATGTCTTCCCAAAAGGTTTCATCTTCTTTCTTTTACAATTTTAGGAAATCCAAACCTCATTGACACCATCATTTTTCGAAACACCATCAGTCAATGCCAAACGTGAAGAATAAGAGACATAGCCGTAATAAATTTGTGTACCACCATCATCCCAAGTAACCGTGATCTGGACATTAGGATTGATCAGCTTAGTATCTGGCATCTCATGCGGATACTGCTCATTCGTCTCGTAGCTTAGAACATCTCCGCTGGCATTCGTAATAGTCGCTTTCCCAAAATACTGAGTACCGTTCACGTTTTTCTGAGTCACACTGCCATTTGCACCGATCGTCAAAGCCGTTTGTCTTTGGCTGGATTGAGCGTAGTAGAAATAATAAGTATTCGCCCATTTCGCGTAGTCACCACTAAAACCACTGGTACTTCCAGAAGTTTTCACGGCGGGACGGTCTTTTTCCTGAGTTTTTTGTGTCGCTGTTTTATCTTCCTCTTGCTTTAAACCCTCATCATTTTTCTCAGTCAGATCATCGACTTCATCAGCAATCGCTGAGAATTCACTTTTTCCTAAATCGCTCGCCGGAATGCGGCTCAGCTTCAGATTTGATTTTTTATAGTCACCGTCGATCGTTAATTCCTTGGCCTCAGCAATAATATCATCGTATTTACTAGTATCAACAGAAGTAGAGGATACTGTCGTTTCAGGCAGAGCCGCCTCATTATTCGAACGGCCGTCCATAGCAAAACCAACACCTGCGACAACAGCTAACAACGCCACCCCAGCGATGATAAATGCCCATTTCGGAACACTATATTTTTGAGAAGACGGTGTGTCATTCGATGAATGTTTCGTTTCTTGCAAATTCACTCCCTGACTTCTCTTGGGCAACGATGTTGTTTTAGCAAATTCATAACCGCAGTGCTCACAAAATAGTGATCGCTCACTATTTTCTTCCCCACATTTTGGACATAACTTCATTTTAAAAACCGCTCCTTTTTTATTTATTCATAGAGAATAAACACTTTTTCTTGAATATATTTTATCATATAAGTAGTTTAAAAAATCACAATTATTCCTATCTGATGCCTCTTCTAACTTATTATCATAACGAATTCATTTCCATTGCGCCTATCATAGAATATCCAAACGATACTGAGTAACCCATCCACCCGTGAAAACGGGTGGCTTTTTAACACCTCTAGAAGAGGTCCCCACTCACATACTCCATAAATGGAGCTTTCTAAAAGACCGTCAACCGCTCGTCGCTCGCTACTTTA
>Ga0153985_1000194_pt1 | contig 18717 bp, 19 predicted proteins | sample TSGA069MetaG_FD_104715 | JGI IMG/M metagenome (GOLD analysis project Ga0153985, IMG submission 104715) | Attine ant fungus gardens microbial communities from Georgia, USA - TSGA069 MetaG | ecosystem: Host-associated > Fungi > Mycelium > Unclassified | place: USA: Georgia, Alexander Wildlife...
ATAAAGTAGCGAGCGACGAGCGGTTGACGGTCTTTTAGAAAGCTCCATTTATGGAGTATGTGAGTGGGGACCTCTTCTAGAGGTGTTAAAAAGCCACCCGTTTTCACGGGTGGATGAGTTACTTTGTACCGAATAAACGGTCACCAGCATCGCCTAGACCAGGAACGATGTACCCTTGATCGTTCAATTGATCATCTAATGCCGCTGTATAAATGTCCACATCTGGGTGTGCTTCCTGTAAAACTTTGACGCCTTCAGGTGCAGCCACTAAACAAACAAATTTCATGTTTGATGCCCCGCGTTTTTTCAATGAGTCGATCGCCATGATCGCTGAACCACCTGTTGCTAACATCGGGTCAACGATGAATAATTGACGGTTGTCAATATCCTCTGGCATCTTGAAGAAATATTCATGTGGTTCTAATGTTTCTTCATCACGGAACATACCGATATGTCCGACTTTTGCAGCAGGAATCAATTCCAAGATACCGTCTACCATGCCGATACCAGCACGTAAGATCGGTACGATCGCAACTTTCTTCCCAGATAACGTTTTTTGTGTAGACAGCGTGATCGGTGTCTCAATCTCGATATCTTCTAACGGCATATCACGTGAAACCTCATAAGCCATCAACATCGCGATTTCATTTACCACTTCACGAAAAACCTTCGTTCCACAATTTTTATCACGAATAATCGTTAATTTGTGTTGAATCAATGGATGATCAATTACTTGAAACTTGCCCATAATAAATTGCTCCTTTATTCTGCATTTCTCCTAATTATAAGACAACTGCTATAAGAAAACTAGTCTAATGTGCATGAATTGGATGAGAATCTGTTAATTCTAAAACAGCTTTGCGAATCTCTGCTAATTTTTCTTCATCACCTTTAGAACGTAAGGTTTCAATGATTAAATCAGCGACTTGCTTCGCGTCCTCTTCTTCAAAACCTCGACTAGTAATCGCAGGTGTTCCGATCCGAATACCACTGGTTTCTTTAAAGCTTTTTGACTCAAAAGGAATTGAATTTTTATTTACAGTAATGTGCACGCTGTCTAATAATTCCTCTGCTTCACGGCCAGTAATATCAAAGCCGGTCACTTCGATCAATAACAAATGATTGTCGCTAGAACCAGAAATCACTCGTGTTTCAGGCGCCTGATTAAAGACTTTAACCATCGCTTGAGCATTTTTAAGAACTTGCTCACTATAGGTTTTGAATTCTGGAGCTAAAGCTTCCCTAAAGGCTACAGCTTTCCCTGCGATAACGTGCTCTAATGGACCGCCTTGCAGCCCTGGGAAAACCGCGCTATTGATTTTCTTAGCCAGTTCTGCGTCATTAGTTAGGATTAATCCGCCACGAGGTCCGCGTAAGGTTTTATGTGTCGTTGACGTTACGATATCTGCGTAAGGGACTGGGTTGGGATGCAAACCTGTTGCTACTAGTCCTGCAATGTGTGCCATATCCACCATTAATTTTGCATCAACTTCATCAGCGATTTCTCGGAACCGGGCAAAATCGATTGTTCTGCTATATGCACTCGCTCCCGCTACAATTAATTTCGGCTGATGTTTCCGCGCCAAAATACGAACGACTTCATAATCGATCGTTTCTGTATGAGGATCTACTCCATAGCTGACAAAATTATACAATTTCCCGCTGACATTCACTGGTGAACCATGCGTCAAGTGTCCTCCTGCTGATAGATCCATCCCCAGGACCGTATCTCCAGGTTGAATCAATGAGAAATAAGCCGCTTGATTCGCTTGCGAACCAGAATGTGCTTGAACATTGGCAAATTTCGCATCAAATAATTCTTTGGCGCGATCAATTGCCAAGTTTTCAACAACATCGACAAACTCACAACCGCCATAATAACGGCGTCCAGGATACCCTTCTGCGTATTTATTCGTTAAGACGCTCCCTTGTGCCATCTGTACTGCTTCTGACACGATATTTTCTGAGGCGATCAGTTCAATATTCTGTTCTTGACGCTCCGCCTCATTTTCAATTGCTCCCCATAGTTCGGGATCTAGTGTTTTGTAATCCATCCCAACGCCACCTTTCAATTTTCTGTTTTAAGTATACGAAAGTTTCAGCAGATAATCGAATCTTTTGTTTACTTTTTACTAAAATAATTTTGTGCTGCCGCTTTCTTCAAACGATTCATATATGCCAAGCCTAAATGATCTTCTGGAAAGACTTCAGCAAAGATAATATCCACTTTTTTCGCTTCATCCAAGGCACGCAACCCGCTGAATAAGCCTCGAGTCGCCGCCTTGATCGTATCCTCTTCAAAAACAAAGCGATCGGCTGAAGAATATCGGTTTGCAATACTTGGTGTCGCTAGCAAACCAATTTTTTTATTGTTTTTCTCCGCCCAATCCAAAGCGTCTTCCCAATCGTCAGAATGGATCATCAAAACAGGTGTGTCTGGAGAATAATGTTTATATTTCATACCTGGAGCCTTTGGTGTCTCACTTTCTTTTACCAGATGTTTGTCTAATGGAACCTCAATCCCTAAAACCTCTTCCAATACTTCCTGTGTCACAGCCCCAGGACGTAAAATTGTTGGCACCTCGCTGCTCAAATCTAAGACCGTCGATTCCACACCGATTTGTGTCGCGCCATCATCCAATATTCCAGCGATCTTCCCATTTAAATCATGATATACATGCACTGCAGTCGTTGGGCTCGGCTTACCTGATGTATTGGCACTCGGCCCAACCAGCGGTGCGCCAGTCTTTTCAATTAAAGATAATGTTTTTTTATTATCTGGCATTCTAAAGGCTGCTGTGGATAACCCTCCTGTCACAACAGGACTTAAACTATCTTCCTTAATAGTAAAAATTAACGTTAGCGGTCCCGGCCAAAAATTTTTGATGATTTTTTCAGTTAATGGATGGTAACTATCCACGAACTCCTTTGTCATTGAAAAATCAGCGACATGGACGATCAAGGGGTTGTCACTCGGACGTCCTTTGACCGCAAAAACCTGCTTCACCGATTCCGGTAAAAGTGCATTGGCACCTAATCCGTAGACGGTCTCCGTCGGAAAAGCCACCAGTTCTCCTTGACGCAATAATGCTGCCGCTTGATTTATTTGATCTGACTGAAAAATTTTCGTTTCCACAGCTTCTCCACAGCTCCTTTTTTTGCTTTTCCTAATTTAAAAACTTTCTTTTTCGACTTATCCCCGTAGTGTGGATAACCGAATTGTCAAGTGTGCATAACCATGTTGATAACTTTTTTAGGTTCTTAAGCCCTTTACTCCAGTGTTCTTTTATTATTTTCTTTTTTTAAAATAATTTTTATGCTACCACTATCATACGATCGTTTCCTGACATGTCTTGATGAACCGTTACTTTTTTATTCGGGAAAGCCTGCTGAAACATTTTCTGTACCTTTCGCCCTTGACGAAAACCAATCTCTAGAAAAATCATCCCATCTGGCTGTAAAAGATCACGACTTTCCAATGCGATTTTTTGATAGATGGCCAGACCCTCGTTCTCAGCAAAAAGAGCTGATTTAGGTTCATAGGTTCGTACACTCTCATCCATTAAATCCCATTCACTTTGGCTGATATAGGGAGGATTACTGATAATAATATCTTGTTTCTCGCTAATTGCTGATAAAACATCGCTTTGTTTAAAGCTGATTTGGGCATGCAAGTTTGCGGCATTCTCTTCTGCGATTTCCAGAGCTCCTTCAGAAATATCGACAGCTGTTACCTGCCACTCTGGACGATTCAACTTTAGACTGACTGCAATCGCTCCCGTACCCGTTCCGATATCGACAACTTTTTTTGATACTCGATCATTCATAGCTAGACATAAACCCACCAACTCTTCCGTTTCTGGTCGTGGAATCAATGTATCTTCCGTCACTTTAAAACAATGCTCAAAGAAATACTCATACCCCAGCAAGTATTGCGGCGGAATATTCTCCAGCAGGCTTCTTAGATCTGTTTCAATTACTGCTTCATCTTCCAACGAAATGTCTTCCCGCATGTGCATCAGCCACTGCGTCTTGTCCCAATTCTTGCGAGCAAGAAAAAGATATTCAATTGCATAGCCTTCTTTGCCAGCCGCTTCTAAAAAAGAAGAAGCCCCTAACAGGACTTCTACATAAGTTTTAGCCATTTTGCATATCTTCCAATTTCTTGGTTTGATCATACATAATCAAGGCATCGATAATCTCATCCAGCTTACCTGCTAGGATCTGATCTAGTTTTTGGATCGTTAGGCCGATACGGTGATCGGTCACACGATTTTGCGGGAAGTTGTACGTCCGGATACGTTCCGAGCGATCGCCTGTCCCGACAGCAGATTTACGACTCGCGTCATATTCATTTTGCGCTTCTTGTTGGATCTTATCGTACACACGAGCACGCAAGATCTTCATCGCTTTTTCCCGGTTTTTGATCTGAGAACGCTCATCTTGCATGGCTACCGCAATACCTGTTGGAATATGGGTCAATCGAACAGCAGAAGCTGTCTTATTGACGTGCTGTCCACCAGCTCCAGAAGCATGATAAATATCAGTCCGAATGTCTTTATCTGCAAGATCGATCTCAACTTCTTCAGCTTCTGGCATTACTACGACAGTCGCAGTTGACGTATGGATACGACCTTGAGATTCAGTTGACGGCACACGCTGTACGCGATGCGCCCCACTTTCGTATTTCAATTTTGAATAAACGTTATCGCCTGTAATCATCATGATCACTTCTTTATAGCCGCCGATTCCTGTTACATTGGCTTCCATGACTTCTGTCTTCCAACCTTGGGCTTCCGCATATTTCTGATACATCGTGAAAAGATCACCGGCAAATAATGCGGCTTCATCTCCCCCAGCGGCTCCACGAATCTCCATAATGATATTTTTGTCATCGTTAGGGTCTTTCGGCAATAGAAGAATCTTAATTTCATCTTCTAAAACTTCTTTTTCTTTTTTCAGATCAGACAGTTCTTCTTTGGCCATTTCTGCCATCTCGGCATCTAGGTTCTCGCCTAATAATTCTTCTGCGTCACTAATGCCCTCCACCACTTTTTTATAGCGGCGATACGTCTCTACTGTATCACGAGTACTTGCTTCTTCTTTTGACAGCTGCATGAAGCGCTGAGTATCACTGATGACTTCTGGGTCACTAAGTAATTCACCAAGCTCCTCATAACGATCTTCAATTGCTTGCAGTTGATCGTACATTGATTAAATTCCTCCTAATTTCTAATTCATTTTTAAAGTATTCATTTTCTTTTGGAAAATGAGGCTGATTTTCATCACACATATCATTCCACTAAACTTTTAATTAGCAGTATGATCAATCTCTGGATGTAGATAATGTTTGCGACAAACTGGGTAATAGGCTTCATTTCCCCCAATTTGTACTTGATCGCCTTCATAAACTGGGCGTCCATCAATATAGTGCAGGTTCATCGTTGCCTTTTTATGACAAAACCAGCAAATTGTTTTTAACTCTTCCAATTTATCCGCATAAAGCAGCAAGTACTTAGAACCTTCAAACATTTCATTTCGAAAATCATTTTTCAATCCAAAGGCCATCACTGGAATATCTAAATCATCGACGACTTGTGCCAATTGTACCACGTGCTCTTTTGATAGAAATTGCGATTCATCGATCAATATGCAATAAGGTTTATAATCGAGACTCTGAATAAACTCAAAGATATTCGTCTCAGAAAAAATAGGTACTGCTGGTCGGCTTAATCCGATTCGGCTGGAGATAGTTCCCACGCCTTCACGCGTATCTAATCCGCTAGTCATTAACACTACCGGTTTATTTTGTTCCTCATAATTATGGGCGACTTTCAAAATTTCGATCGTCTTCCCGCTGTTCATTGCACCGTATTTAAAAAAAAGTTGGGCCATTTCATGTCACCTTTCCCTTTTGTTCCTATCGTATTATAGCGGAAAAGAAGGATTATTTACAGTAATAATTTTCATTGAAGAATCTTCTTAGAAGAATCAATGACTATTTTCGACAAAGTCACAGGCTAATTTTTTAGAATTATAAGGCTTCAATGCTAAAATTTAGCGGTACTCATTTTAAAATACTTATTAAATAGGAGGCTTTTTATGGAACAATCAGTAAAAAAGAAAAGGCGCAGTTTCCCTTCCGCCTACACGGTCATCATCATTGTACTGATCTTGGTTCAGGCTCTAACATTTTTTATTCCTTCCGGCAAATACAGTACCTTGACGTATGATAGCGAAATAGATCAATTCGCCGTTACTAATGCGCAGGACAAAACAATCATGGAACCGGCTACGCAGAAAACATTGGATAAGTACAAAATTAATATCAAAGTGGATAAATTTAGCGATGGCACTATTTATCGTCCAGCAGCAATACCAAATTCTTACGAACAGATCAAAAAACCAAAACGTGGAATAATGGGAACTATTACACAATTTCTTAGATCTCAAGTTCAGGGGATTACTGAGAGTGTTGATATCATGATTTTTATCTTGATACTGGGCGGCGTGATCGGTATCGTCAATGCCACTGGGGCAATGGACGCAGGGATGATGCGTCTTTCAGAAAAGTTGAAAGGTAAACAAAAATGGTTGATTGTTATCGTAACTACTTTGATTGCAATTGGCGGTACGACCTTTGGATTAGCTGAAGAAACAATTGCTTTTTATCCAATTTTGATTCCGATATTTTTACTAGCGGGATACGACACTTTAACGGCAGTCGCCACGATCTATCTCGGAACCGCAATTGGCACAATGAGTTCGACTATCAATCCATTCTCGACAGTTATCGCCTCGAATGCTGCGGGAATTAGTTTTACAGATGGTATGCCGTTGCGTATCTTAATGTGGATTACCGCAGTAGGTATATCCATTATCTACACGATCCGTTATGCAGAAAAAGTTCGATTGAATCCTGCTGCTTCACTTGTCGCTGATCAAGCTGAAAGTGATCATGAACGATTCTTAGGCGGGCAAGATCGCGAAAAAAATGCGAATTTTACAAAACGTCAAAAATTTTCTCTACTCGTTTTTGCCTTAGGATTTGTTGTAATGATCTATGGAGTACAACAACTCGGATGGTATTTTACTGAGATTGCGGTCGTTTTCTTAGCAGTGACCTATGTTTTAGCATTTGTCTCTGGCTTAGGCGAGAAAAAATTTATCGACAGCTTTGTCACTGGGGCTGCTGATCTTCTAGGGGTCGCTTTAATTGTCGGGCTCGCACGTTCAGTCGGCATTGTCATGGAGAATAGCTTCATTAGTGATACGATCATGAATTTCTTTAGTAATGCGATCAGCGGTATGAACAATATCATCTTTATTTGGTTCATGTTCCTTGTTTATATTATCTTAGGTTTCTTCATTCAATCCTCTTCTGGGTTAGCAGTATTATCGATGCCGATTATGGCACCGTTAGCTGATGTTGTCGGAATCGATCGTGCATTGATTGTGGATGCGTATAACTGGGGACAAGGTTTGATTGGATTAGTTGCACCAACTGGGTTGATTTTAGTCTCTCTCTCAGTTGTGAATATTGGATTTGATAAATGGATTAAATTCGTTACCAAATTACTGGTCACGATCATTATTCTGATCCTCGCCTTCTTAGCAGTTGGTGTATTCATCTCATAAAGAAAAAAGACTTGGATCTTATCAGGATTCAAGTCTTTTTGATTCACTATATTTCTGATGCCATTTATCATCGACCTGCCGCGTTCCTTCTTTAAAGAAGATTGTTTCTGTGCCAGCCTCGTTGGCCGTTTGATAGTACCATTTTTTCCAGCGTAAAAAATCAAGTTGTGCCTGTAATTCATGAATTTTTTTCTCCAGAGCAGCCTCTTGCTCGACCATAAAGGCATACCGTTGAGGCAATGTCTTGTCGCCTTCTACACACCAGTCCATGAATTTAGCGATTTCTTTGACAGGAATCCCTGAACGCTTCAAACAATCAATGACTTCGATGTAGCCCAGATCATCTTCTGTAAATTCCCTTCGTCCTGCTTGGTTTTTCTTAACAAAAGGCAATAAACCCGCTTTATCATAATATCTTAACGTGTCTTGCGAGATACCATACTTCTTTGTGATATCACCAATTAAAAATTTTTTCATTTTTTCAAACTTCTTTCTTGACCTGGAGTTAACTCCAAGTAGTAGAGTAAGTGTATCATAAATTTGAAAGAAGGCAATTTAAATGGAAAAATCTTTAGTTGTAATTACAGGTGCAAGCTCTGGTTTTGGTGCTGAGATCGCCAAACTTTTTAATCAAGCAGGGTTTCCTTTACTTTTATTAGGTCGGCGGGTGGAAAAAATCAAAGCACTACCATTAAACTTTGACAATGTAATGATTGAACAAGTGGATGTGACTGATTATAAAACTTTTGAAGCCAGTATCAAAAAAGCCAAAAATGTGTATGGACCAGTTGATCTGTTAGTTAATAATGCTGGTGTGATGCTGCTTGGCAATGTCTTGGACCAAGACCCAGCTGAATGGCAAACGATGATGAACACTAATGTCATGGGGGTATTGAACGGGATGCAAATCGTGCTACCAGATATGAAGAAACGCAACCACGGGACTGTCATCAATATGTCTTCTCTTGCTGGGAAGAAAACCTTCACTAACCATGCTGCATATGTCGCCTCAAAATTCGGTGTACACGGATTAAGTGAAACGATCCGGGAGGAAGTCTCCGGTTCAAATGTTCGGGTTTCTCTAGTCGCTCCCGGTGCCGCTGAAACAGAATTGTTAACCCACGTAACGGACCAAAACGCGTTGACTGATTACCAAGCTTGGAAAGAAAGCATGGGCGGGATTACTCTTGATCCAGTCCATGTTGCCAAAAGTGTAAAATTCATTTATGACATGCCCCAAGAAGTAACTATTCGCGAAATCGATATTGCTGCAACGGCTCAAGATGCTTAATCACTAGCGTCATTTAGCTATCCCACTCCTGCCAAAACGGTGGGAGTTTTTTTTATGGAAGCATGCTATACTGTCTCTATTGTTAAAAATTTTGAATAGATGATTTAAGGAGTCCTCCATGAATTTTGATCGACGAATAAGTTTTCTTAAAAAAAGCTGGAAAAAAATCAATAATCGATTTTCTTCGATTCAAATCATCGTCTTCTATTATTTAGCTATGACGATTCTTTCACTGATTTTATTTAGTTTGCCGATTTTTCGCGAACCAGGTTCACATGTATCTTTTTTAGATATGCTTTTTATGGCTATTTCAACAATTTCGGTAACTGGTTTAACGACATTTGATATCAATTCAGTCTTTAATGATACCGGTGTCCTGATGCTGGAGGTCTTATTCCATATCGGCGGACTGGGAATCATGATGATCACTACCTTCTTTTTTATTGTATCCAAACGTCGAATCACTTTGAAACAGCGGCAATTGATCATGACCGATATGAACCAGCCTCGTCTCAGCGGAATCGTCAATTTGATTCGAATCACGTTTACGATGCTGTTAGCAATTGAAGTCTTATTCGGTACGATCTTTTCGATTTATTTCTATTTAGCAGGTTATTATCACAAAATTTCCGAAGCAATCTTTTTTGGTTTTTACCAGGCTATTTCCGCGGTAACAAACTCAGGTTTTGATGTAACTGGTGAATCGATCATTCCCTTTTCCCACGATGTTTTTTTCATCGTAACAATTATGGTACTGATCTTTATCGGCGGGATCGGCTTTCCCGTTCTAATGGATTTTCACGGATGGGTCTACCACAAAAAATCTAAATCTCGGCTTCCGTTCCGCTTTAGTCTCTTCTCAAAAATTGCCCTGTTAGCCTTTTTTGTACTTTTTATTGGCGGTACCGTTGCGATCTGGCTGTTAGAAAAAAATCACAGTTTCTCTAGTATGAATTTGTTTGATCAATGGCTGAACTCAGCCTTCTATTCTATGACGACTCGAAATGCAGGCTTGCAAATTCATGATCTGAACTTGTTCCAAAATACGACCTTGATTATTTTTTCTTTATTGATGTTCATCGGTTGTTCACCCAGTTCTGTCGGCGGCGGAATTCGAACCACGACTATCGCAATCATTGGCTTATATTTGTTTTCTTTCTTAAAGAATGAAAACGATATAAACATTTTCGGTCGTAAAATCGCTCAGGAAGACGTACGTAAATCAGTGGTGGTCTTTATGCTCTCAGCAGGAATGTGCCTCTTCAGTATTTTATTTTTGACGGCGACGGAGGATCATTCTTTGATTTCGATCATTGTGGAAGTTACCTCAGCCTTTGGAACGACAGGTCTTTCTTTGGGTATCACGGATGACCTCTCCAGTACCGGTAAGATCATGATCGCTATTTTAATGTTCATCGGTCGCGTAGGTATGCTGTATACATTGATGCTCTTCGTACCGAAAGAAACTCAGGACTTAGGCTATGAATTTCCAGAAGAAAAGATTATTATTGGCTAGGCGCGAAAAATGCTCCAGCCTTTTTTTGTCAGTTTTTTCCCGCTTTAGCAGGTTAGTAAAATAAGAAAAGCCGGCCCACTATTTTTTAAGCACAATTAGTAGATTGGCAGTCGAAAATTGAACTTCTTTTGTAGAAATGATTCTGTTTAAAAAATTAAGAAAAAGGAAACCTATTTAAACTTTTTTTTCAAATATGATAAGATGAATTAAATTTGTTACAGACATGGAGGATGTGTAATGGGGTTACGAAGTCAACTGGCGATCTCAGCCGGCAAGACCGCCCAATGGGTATTAAGAACGTTCTTTAAAGGCGGGTCAAGCTATCCTGGACAGCTTGCCTTGAAGATGGATCCAAAAATTTTAGATACATTAGTTAAAGATTATAAAGTGGTCGTCGTAACAGGTACGAACGGAAAAACATTGACCACCGCTTTGACCGTAAATATTTTAAAACAGGAATTTGATTATGTCTTGACGAATCCAACGGGTGCCAACATGGTACAAGGGATCGTTTCGACCTTTTTAAATGCCAAAGGAAAAAAAGGCGACAAAAAAATCGCTGTTTTGGAAATCGATGAAGCTAGTTTGAGCAAGGTCACAGAGTACATCAAGCCCGAGCTTTTCTTATTCACTAATATTTTCCGTGATCAAATGGATCGTTACGGCGAAATCTATACGACGTATAAATTAATTGTTGATGGTGCTGCAAAATCACCTAGTGCTCCTATTTTGTGTAACGGTGATTCACCGATTTTCAATTCGCTGGAAACCATCAACCCTAGAAAATATTATGGGTTCGATCATTTACCAGATAAAGACCAAGATGCACACTACAATACGGACGGTTTGCTTTGTCCAAAATGTCAGCACATCTTAAAATACAAAATGAACACTTACGCAAATCTTGGAAAATACTATTGTCCAAACTGCGGCTTCCATCGTCCAGAATTAGATTACAAATTAACCGAGATGAAAGCTATGGACAACAAATCATCTGAGTTTGTGATCGATGGGCAAGAATATAAGATTGAAGTCGGCGGGATGTACAATGTTTATAATGCACTTGCTGCGACGGCAGTAGCGGAATACTACGGTGTTTCTAAAGAAAAAATCAAGCGCGGCTTGGGCTATGATGAAAAAGTCTTTGGACGTCAGGAAGAAATTGAGATTGACGGTAAAAAATGTACGCTGGTCTTAGTAAAAAACCCGGTCGGCTTAAATCAAGTCATCGACATGATCGGTTTAGCTCCCTATCCTTTTTCCCTAGTATCATTGCTGAACGCTAACTATGCTGATGGAATCGATATTAGTTGGATTTGGGATGGAAATCATGAAGCGTTCGCAGAAATGGCCATTCCTGCTGTGATCGCAGGCGGTGATCGTCATACTGATATGGCGCTGCGCTTGAAGGTCGCGGGAATTCCTGAGGATACGCTGACTGAGACAGAAAGCTTGACGGATGTTATCGAAAAGATCAAATTGTTGCCGACAGAGCACGTATATATCTTGGCAACTTATACTGCTGTTCTGCAGTTACGTAAAGAATTAGCCCAAAAAGGCTACATTGATGGAGGTATGGATCGTGGCTAAATACGAATTAAACTTAGCGCATTTGTACGGAAATTTATTAAATACTTACGGGGATAACGGAAATCTTTTGACCCTGAATTATTACGCGAAACAAATGGGGATCGACATTCATTCAGAAATTGTCAGCATCTATCAAGATTTTGACCCTGACAAATTCGATTTTGTTTTTATCGGCGGCGGTCAGGATTACGAACAGGTCATCGTCTCAAAAGATATCCAAGATAAAAAAGAAGCATTAACTAAATACATCGAAAACGATGGCGTGCTGCTATCAATTTGTGGCGGCTATCAATTGCTTGGTCATTATTACATTGGCGCAAATGGTGAAAAAATCGATGGTATTGGTGCTTTGGATCATTATACCTTGAGTCAAGATAACCATCGCTTTATCGGAGATATCGAGATTCATAATGAGGAGTTCGGTGAAACCTACTACGGCTTTGAAAACCATAATGGACGAACTTTCCTAGGCGAAGGCGAACGTCCTCTTGGCACGATCGTCAAGGGCAATGGAAATAATGGTGAAGATCAAGGTGAAGGCGTCATTTATAGAAATGTTTATGGCTCGTACTTCCATGGACCAATTTTAGCCCGTAATAAATCTCTTGCTGTTCGTTTGCTCCATACTGCTTTAAAAAATAAATATGGTGAAGATGTGGACTTGCCAGAAATAGCATAAATAAAAAATGACCATCGGCGAAATGCGGATGGTTATTTTTTCGCATGCAAAAAAGTGTTCAGTTTTAGATACTGAACACTTTTAGAATCACTCTATTTTTTCCCTGGAGTTGAAGCAATGATTTTCATTTCGCCTTCAACTTTCCATTCCATAATTTGTGCTGGTAAAATACAGCTTGTGCCAGGTTTCATTTCATAGCTTTGACCATCAACGATCAAATTGCCATACCCTTCAACAACGGTCACTAAAGTATAATCGCCTTCTTTTTTAAGCGAAAGCTCACCAACAACATCCCATTCATAAACATTGAAGAAATCCGTCTTCAAATAGGTAATTACAGAGGACGTGCCTTTTTTACTTTCAGATACTTCCAATTCAGGGCTGATCGCAGGTACTGTTGTTACATCAATTGATTGTTGGATATGCAATTCACGTGTATTTCCCTGGTCATCTTTGCGATCATAGTCATATACACGGTAGGTTGTATCTGAGCTTTGCTGTGTTTCTAATATCATGATGCCTTTACCGATCGCATGAATCGTCCCGCTTGGTACATAGAAGAAATCACCTTTTTTTACAGGTACGCGCCGCAAAAGATCATCCCAGCGTCCGGCTTCGATCATTTCTGCTAATTCTTCACGAGATTTCGCATTATGCCCATAAACAATTTCAGAACCTGGTTTTGCGTTAATGATATACCAGCACTCCGTTTTCCCTAATTCCCCTTCATGTTTTAACCCATAGCTGTCATCAGGATGAACTTGGACAGACAAATCATCTTCTGCATCTAGAATTTTGGTCAACAATGGGAAAACGTCACCTTCTGCATTCCCAAACAATTCCCGATGATCATTCCAAAGATCACTGACTTTAGAGCCTTTATACGGACCATTCTCTACAGTACTAACGCCATGAGGGTGTCCGCTGATCGCCCAATCTTCCCCGATTTTGTCATTAGGAATATCAAAACCAAAAACGGTATGCAACTGATCTCCGCCCCAAATCTTTTCTTGAAAAACTGGTTTTAAAAATAATGGTTCCATGATTTTTGCTCCTTTTTCATCTTAAAGTTTTTATTTTTGATAGATTTTTACTCGCTCATTCAAATAGCAGGCTAAGATGTCATCACGATGAGCCACATAGCTCTCACGATGATCTTCCGTATGGACACGATTTGACAGAAAAATGAAAGCTGATTTCTTTACGACATCCAGCATCAAGAAAGTGCCTGTATACCCTGTATGAAAAAGTAACGGTGATTGATCTAACGGACTGAACTTCAAATCCCAACCAATCGAACGCTTTCCTTCTTGCGTTGGTGTCTGATCATGAAGCAGTTCGAAAACTGTCTTGTCATGCAAATAAATAATATCGCTAACACGTCCAAGATTCAAATACATTTTTGCAAATTTACTTAAATCTTTCATATTAGTAAACAGGCCAGCATTTCCGGCATGAGATCCTAGGACTCGTGCTTTTGGATCATGGGTTAGACCTTTTAAAATCGTTCCATCAGCAAATTTCTGCGTGGGGACAATTCTATCATACGGCGGTTGAGGTAAGAAGCCGCTATCAGCCATTCCTAGCGGCTGCAAAACATCTTCTTTAAAAACTTCGATTGCATCTTGTTGATAGATTCTCTCAATCAGAAAACCCAATAGAATTGTTCCGGCATCGGTATATTGAACGACTTCACCAAGTCTGCCTCCAGGCTGTAACGTCAAATAAGCCGCACGCAGCTCTTCTGCGTTCAATTGATCGCGATCAGGAATATAGGTCTGAATATCTGACGTATGCGTTAACAAATGTCGTAATGTAATTGTCTCATTTTGAAATTCTGGCAGCAGCTCATGAAGTGTCTGATCCCAAGAAAGCTTCCCTGCTTCTTTTAGCTTTAACATTACAGTCGTCGTACAGACAACTTTTGTTAAGGAGGCCACATCAAAAAGCAACTCTTCCTGCATGGCAATTTCTGTTGGTTCAACTTGTGCACTGCCCAAAACGTTTACTTCCTCTTCCTCACCCTCAATAAAGCAAAAAACAGTCCCAGGAAAAACACCTTTTTGAAGTTTAGCTTCTATTAAGCGAAGTGTTTCAGGATACATAGCGCCCCTCCTTAAAAATATTTCCTAAAAAAGTATAGCATAAAACAGAAAACGAAAACTTTTTAGACTCTAATTAAGATAAAAAATAAAACCACGATTTCTCGCAGTTTTATTTTTTGCTATTTTAATACGAACCACCATTCAATGCCTGCAGCATCATAAAGTGTAATCAAAGATTTCTTTTTGTCACAGAAATAATCTAACTGCTCATCACTCAAGTGTTGGCACAATTCTTGAAGTTTCGTTTTTGAAACTTTAAATTGTAAAAAGTCCAAGCCTAGCACCTTATCTGTTGGTAGATCAATCGTACCGCCTGTCGCAGTAGTTAAGCCCACATTAAACTCACCGCGGTTCAATGATAATTCCTCATCACTTTCATCATGTACCTTCAACCCTAGAATATCCGCTAGAAACGCTTGCTGTTTTTTCATGTTGCTAACATTTAAATGAATCTTGTCAAAATAAGCCTCATGAATTTTTTCACGTTTCGTCGCTTTCTTCGCCAATTCCTTAAAGTCAATGTTGATTGGCTCTGATGTTGAACGTTCTTTACTAGGAGCATAGAAAATTTCAATCTCATTTCCCTCAGGGTCTTCAAAGAGCAAACCCTTTTCTTCATCAGCTTGCAGCGCTGATTTGACTGGATAGTTTTCTTTTTCTGCTCGATAATAAACGTTCGCTAACTCTTCTACATTAGGTACAACCAATGAAACCCGTTGCATTTTTTTGATCTCGCCACGATGTTCATCTGCACGCGGACTTTCCTCCAACCAAAGCAGTTCGCTGGCTGGATCTTTGTATCCTAGAATCGCTAATTCGTTTTCTTCCCGCAATAAGTGCAGTCCAATAATATCACGATAGAAATGAATCATTCCGTCACGGTCTCGTACGCGAATGGCGATCGTTTTTAAATTAAGATTCCCTACATGAAAATTTCCCATTGTTCTCTTCCCTCCATCACTACTATTCTAACGATGCCATTTGATTCACGCAAGCAATATCCTTTGATAAAAAGAGAGTTCTAAAATCTTTCTATTTAAGCGAGCCGATTTTATAGACAAGGGAGGCGATTTTTTAATAAATTCAAGAATAATGCTTATCAATTTTTTCTTAATCTGAGTTTTTTTTGAATGATTCCTTTACTTTTTGTCAAATTCCAGTAAAATGGCTATGATAACACTTGTAATAAGACAATATATATATTAAAGTTGGAATCAATCTTAGGAAAGAAAAGGTTGTAAAGAAAGATGAACTATTCAGTAACAACAAAAGAATTTATGACGCTTGCCGCTAAAGAACCCGTGGATGTTTTGGACTTGAGAGACCCTGATTTTAATGATTCCTTTGATTTATTAGAGGGATCGAATGTTTCCCGTATTCCGTTGACCCAATTGCCTAATCGTTTAGACCAGCTTGACAAAGGTAAAACGTATTACCTATTTACTCAATTCGGCGTTCGTTCGAAAACGATGGCGCAATTTTTAACAAAGGAAGGCTTCCAAGTGGTAAATGTGATTGGTGGTACTTCTGCTTATAATCAATATCTTGCAAGTTAACAAAAAATGTTTCTTACCATCTATGACAAGCAGATAAATTGTTTGTTTTAGATATATTGTGTAGGATTCGTTTGTAACTAAATTTAAGGAGTGTTAGTTTTGGCAAATGTTTTAGTAGTAAATGCTCACCCGCTAGCTGCAGAAGACTCACAAACTGTAACTATTTTGGACACTTTTATTGAAGCACATCAAGCAAGTCATCCAGAAGATGTTTTCACCATGTTAGATTTGTATTATACAGATCTCCCTGAGATTGACGGCGACCTACTATTAGCCTGGAAATCGTTGCAAAAGGGTGCTGATTTTACCGAATTAAGTAATATTCAACAAGAAAAGGTTCGCGTTTTCAATGAATTTACTGATCAATTTTTAGCTAGTGAAAAAATCGTTATCGCCAATGCTTTATGGAATTTAAATATTCCAACAAAATTAAAAGCTTGGTTCGACACGATTAACGTCGCAGGTAAAACCTTCAAATGCACTGCAGAAGGTCCTACCGGATTAATTACAGATAAAAAAGCTCTTCATATACAATCAAGTGGCGGTACATATAACGGTCAGGATTTCTCAGCGCAGTATGTTAAGGGGATTTTGAATTTTATCGGTATCACTGAGTTTGATTCCATTTATATCGAAGGTGCGGATTATGATCCAGCTAGAGCACCTGAGATTATGGCAGCAGCAAAAGAAAAAGCCAAATCATTGGCTGCACAGTTTTAGTCAATTCTTGTTTTGGCAAATAAAAAAATCCTGTCGATTATTCATCGACAGGATTTTTTTCTGAATCTTCATAAAGATTGGATACTTTTTTGTACCATTCAAAGACATGTATCGCAATAACTTTCGCTACCGCATAAAATGGAATCCCCAAAATCACCCCAGTAATTCCAAAAATCTTCCCTGCTGTTAACAGGACAAACATAATCGTCACCGGATGGATCTCTAATTGATTGCCTAATACTAGCGGCGACACAATCCGTCCTTCAATCGTCTGTTCAATTGTAAAGACAATAATTACTTTGACCAGCATGATTGGCCCAGTAACGATGGCGATAAAGACTACAGGTACCATCGCTAAAAATGATCCTAAGTAAGGTATCAAGTTTAGGAATCCTGCTAGAATCCCCAACGTGATCGCGTAATTCATTCCCACTAACGAGAACCCGATAATAAACATCACTGCAACTGCAAATGCTACCGTTAACTGGCCACGAATATAAGAAGCTAGTTGAGAGTTCATTTCAGTCATAACACGTAATGTCGGCTTCCGCGTTTTAGTAGGCAAAAACTTAAGGATATACGGTGCCAACTGATCACCGTCTTTCAATAAGAAGAACAGGATAATCGGTGCTGTGATCAACGCGATAACCACTGTAGCTAATGTTGAAACAACGCTGCCTAATCCCTGCAGAGTCACACGAGAAAGATTTTGCGCCGTCTCTGTCAAAGACTCCAATATTTTCTGCAAACTATTGTCAATATGCTGTTGAAATGGTTTGAAGGATGGGTCTTTAAAAATCTCACTTATTTTATCACTGATCGTATCAAAATATCCCGGCAGGCTTTTCATCATAGAGCCGATTTGTTCTCTGATTTGAGGAATAATGACCACGATTCCCCAAATAAGTAATGCAACGACCGCTATGAAAAGAACGATGATCGCAAGTGTTCGCTTTAGTCCTTTTCTTTCTAAGAAATTGACCACCGGATTCATTAAATAATAAAGAATACCCGCAATGACTATCGGAAGACCTACAATCGCAAAAAATTGTCCGACTGGTTCAAATAGATAAGACACTTTTGTAAAGACCAGCGCGATCAAGAGCAGCAGTAATACAATAATCAATGCCACAACGACTTGGCTGTTTAAGAACCATTTCCAAAACCAAGAAGTCTTTTGCGTTAATTTCTTTTTATCCACTCACTCACACTCCTACTGATAGCTAATTTTCATCCCAACTTCCAAATCTGGAAGCTTTTCTGGGGTGACATATATTCCATTTGGGATCACTCCGAAGTCTTCTTGGAAGAAAACAGTCGCGTGCCCAATCTCATTTAGATTTTCATTCGCTAATGGTCCTACACCATTTACTTGGTAAACCTGATCTCCAAAAGTCAGTTGACCACCCTTTTTCAACGTGATCAATTCTTCGTCGAGCTTTTTCTGAACGATCGAAACATCCAACAAATCTGGTGTGATCGTTTCACCAAAAAGAACCAAGATATTTTCATCATTAATCGCATTTTTTCCAATTTGAGTAATTTCTGTCACTGTCATACGTCACGCTCTTTTCTCGTTTATTTTTCAATTATATCATAAAGTTAACGCTATCCAAGCGGGA
>Ga0153985_1000195_pt1 | contig 18609 bp, 26 predicted proteins | sample TSGA069MetaG_FD_104715 | JGI IMG/M metagenome (GOLD analysis project Ga0153985, IMG submission 104715) | Attine ant fungus gardens microbial communities from Georgia, USA - TSGA069 MetaG | ecosystem: Host-associated > Fungi > Mycelium > Unclassified | place: USA: Georgia, Alexander Wildlife...
CATAGTCTAAGGATTAGACCTCAGACTTAACAACATCTTTTGTCACTTGTCTAACTTCGCATTTTTGAACTCTTTAAAGTATCAAAGCACCCATCACAAATAGTAAGTGACCATTTGTGATACAGGAGAATTCTAAAGGGTTTTTCCACCCATGGAATATATGCAACTGTTAGTATCTCTACTGGTGGAAAGTACTCTTCTTTAAATTTCCCTCTCTCTGTATCATCCCATACAAAGGCTTCGTTCTGTTCTCCTATTAGCCAGTGCATTAATTTTCTTTCTTCTGACCATAAGAATTCTTCTTCATGAGCCATATCCAACTTCTCTTTTCTCTCTAAAGTGTAACGTCCTCTAGGTTCAAACTCTGGTGGATGTTCTGGTAACTTAGACATTCCTTGTAAAGGATCACCTACTATTTCCCTTGTAATTCTGAATCTTTCTGGCAAAGTCCCAAGTATCGGTTTCACTTTCAAGGTTACTGGCTTGTACTTCTTTGCAAAGCAACTTGCGACTTCTTTCTCTATTTCCTCTAGATTACCTGCTTCCTCTTCTACAGCTATCTAGTGCTGGCGGAGGGTGTCAGGTCTCCTTATTTCTTGCATTATTTGTTCTAGAAGTATCGCTTTCTCTTTTCCTAAGGTTGGCTTACTTCTCTTTAGATACAATAGTCTCAACTCATCCATGCTCAATATATTTCCTACTATTGGCAGAACCTCACTGACAAAAGGCCTTCTGTCTCGATCTAGTTTGATTATACAGAGAACCTCTCCTCTGGGGAACGTCTCAGATTCCTTAAGGTTTACCAAAAATTTGTCAAGCTCTCCACTTTCTATGGCAATTCCTCTCTTTTATATGTTGGTATGGCTACCTTAGCTCCAGTATTTGGACAGGTAATACACACTGTCTGATTTCCTTCCTTATCATTAACAATTCTACTCTCTGTTATAGTGTCAAATAACCACCCCAACAATACTGTATAAGACGCCACATCCATTACATATACCTGTGAGAGTACCATTACTCTTCCTAGAGTGAACGGTACATTTCTTGCCAGTCTGCATGTTCTAGATAGCGATCCATTCGCACTTTGCATCTGAATGCTAAGACTAGGATCCCAGCTTACTTTATTGGCAGCAGCTACCTTCCTAGTCATCGAGACTATCTGTGAGCCGCTATCCAATAATACTTCTTTTTCTCCGACGCCATCTATCACAGCTGGTACTACTCTTAGGTGAGCCATATCTGGTGCTATTCTCTCTTCTTTTTCTCCTTCTTTTTCTATTGCAAATATCTGACAACTACGCTCTTCCGGACTTAATCTCTCTAGGAACTGTAAGACTAGATCAGCCATAGCCCAAACCTCCACAACTTCGCTATCTTCTATCTCAATGACTTCCTGCCACTTTTCTGGGCTCTCCAGACTGTTAACCAACACTACCTTTTTTTGTGGCTAGTTATCTTTCTCTTCTTAATCTTTGTTCTCTCTAGATTCATCCTTATTCAAGCATTTACTTGTCAAGATTTCTTTTAAGACTGCTCACAACTTCAGCACCACAGTCCATAATTCTTTAGGAGTTACTTTTATTTCTCCTTTCAACATTCTATCTAATATCTCCTCAGCCTCAACTCCTTCCTCAATTGGCGCTCTATTCTTTACTGGCATGTCCCTCCAAGGAAATTGTCTGAAATATTTAGCTGGGAGTGGTGGAACGTCGACTACCAGCACCTGGGTGGGCACCTTTCAATAAGGGAACTCATGGTTTTGATTTGTAGTCAATGCTCTAGATCCACTACGAGTTCTATTTTCTGCTCTTTCTGGTAAGGATTCCTCCTCATTTTGATTCCGTCTATTTACCTCTGAAGCCTTCTCATTCCAAAAGCAAACCTGTCTTTTGAATGGTGGCCTCTTCATCAGTATCTCTAAAAACCCAACTTCTTTCTAGGAGCCAAGTCCTGTCTCATCTGAACATACTTCACTGCCATTCTTCTCAAAAAGGACTCCATGCCCTCTTCTTCTAATTCTGATGTCGGCTCTCTTTCTAGACTCATTTTCTGCAATATGACCTCTAGGCTACTGACTTTCTTTCTTAAGTGGAACAGTTCTTCTAATTGTCCATTCTCTCTAGATAAGGCCTCCACCTGTCTCCTTATCAGTTGGGATAATACTATGACCCCTCCTGTGTCCAGCTCTTGATCCCATACACTGCAGGTTTCTAATTCTGGATCTTCCTACATCATCACTGCTATTAACGATAGTAGATGTTTCCTTACACAGTCCTTAATAGACATGTTATGCTCTATTGGTATTAGTTCTCCATTTGCAAACCTTACCATAAATTTATCTACCAATATTAATCCTTTCTTTTCATTTTTTGTCTTCTTAGGACAAAACAAGAACAAGTGGTCTGTCTCAAAGTAATAGAAGCACTTCCTTGGAGGTCTAGATGGCCCCATTTGTAGTAGTCTCTGTCTGTACCTTGTCAGAAATTCTTCTACTTCTTTTGCTAGTGGTGCTGACGTCTGCTCTTGTGAGTATATCAGTGTTTTTATACTATCTAGAGCCCCTTGTACACTCTTCTTATAGTGCTCTCACGATTTCTCTTGTTTCTCATATAATATCTTTAATACATTTATATCCTGTTGCAAGGCCTCTACATCTGAATATACCTCAACTTTTCTCACTGACTCTTCTTTACTATAATACACCGGTTCTCTAGTGTCTGGGTCCACTTTTCTATTTCTAGACAATATTACTGGCATATGTTTCAATGCCCATGCTATTGTTTTTCCACTAACTAACTCTATGGCTTTCTGCACTATGTGATCTAGATCGTAAGAATCCTCAATGCGACTTCTTCCTTGTGCATCTACCTTGAGAGTCCCCTGTATACTTAATCTAGAATTAAGTGTATCTTGAAAGGCGCTATCTAATGTCTTAACAAAAAGTTCTATGAGCTCTCTGTTTCCTGTTACTGCTGGTGGTCTAAGACACTTCTGAGCAATGTACACGAACCTTCTCTTAAAGCTCATGAGTTGCTCCTTTTCTAATAAATTGATCTCAGAATTCTCTCTACATAATTTTCTTAAGTTATCCATACTACCTTGTTCTTCAGTAGTTAGTTTTGGATATTTAGTCTTAAGCCTCTCTAGAAACCGATTCCAAGACCCAGCTTCATATTCTTCGAAGCTGGTCCATTGGTCATGTATATCGGCATTCACATATCCTATAATTCAATCTAGTTTCTTTTGGTCATCTATAATTTCTGCAGTTCGGAACAGTTGTTCCATTATTCTAAGGAAATTTCTGAGCATCCTCAACTGTCCATCCCACTTAGGGGTGCTTGGGCTAAGGGGCATCAGCATATTCAGTTTAGCAGTCATATCTGATTTAGTTTGTGAAGTAGTAATTGGATTAATAAACGGCAGCGTCGATGTTCAAGATGGTAGTAATGAAGTAAGATTATCAGAAAATGCTTACGTCACCTCTGATGCAAATTCTTCCAGCAATTCTTCAAGGATTACATATACACTTAAGAGACTAAACCTTTCTGGATAAATAGGTCCAGTCCGTTCCACTGAAGTATCTAAGAAGGGGTTCGGCTCAACATCTAAAGGAGATCCAAGGCTTGGAGTAGGCCATTTTGATAGTTCTGACATCTCGGAACTGACACATCATCTCTTTGCTACAACTCTTGCTTTCTTCTGTAGTATATGTTCTAGGTTATCTACCAGATGTACCAATCCAGCTCGCTGTGCTGTAGAAGTTTAACAACTTCTAGTTCTAGTTTCTGGTTGTTTTTCTGCTCTAAAAAGGTTAAAAGAATTAGGTATCTTTTAGAAATAAAGTTTAGAATGCTCAAAGTGTTAACATGAAAGATAAGCAGAAAGAGTAAGAAAACCCTCAAATCTGAAACTCTCCTCGCGGTGGGCTCCAAATAAAAGAGTGCAAAAGGGAATTGCACACTGGGACAAACAAAACCATGCTATGCCAGCTCCCAATTGTGTACTAAAGGTCTGAGGGGAGATAATCAAAGATAAAGGTTTATAAATAATTAGAAAATAAGAATTATATGCAGCTCTAATAAAATATATGTTGGTGGTTGTGAAAGGATTATAAGATCTCTCTAGATCATCATCGCATAGCCTCCCTAAGGTATCAACCTTTACACACCATAACAAAAGCTTCTCTGGAAAATACAGTTAGTTGATCCTTTATGTTATGAGAGCCCCAGAGAGAAAAGAGCTTCCCATGCATTTGAACATTTGATCTCTAACATCAAGTCATACAATGGGATCAAGATATAAATAGCATGGGAACTTAGATAAGCAGGTCACATAACAAAGATCAGGTGACGGAATATTCTAGAAGAACATGTGATCATGGACTAGTAGTAGCATAGCTACTATAGGAATTTGTATAAGTAGTCGAGCAATCCAATGAAGAACTCCATTGAGTTCTTCCTGAACATCTACCTAGGGTGATCACTAAGAGCATTTACTGCCTATTGATAACATAAGAACTCAATACCCCCCAAGCACCGATCACCTCGATCCCTGCTCATACTTGTTCAATGCACAGTTGACTTAATTCTGGCGCTGTGAGCGAGTACCCCCATTACTACTTATTCTCTCATTACCCTCGCTAGTGAGCACAGTACTCACAAGCCTCTTGGATAGTGGGCCCTAGCTGTAAAGGGGACTTCTCAGTCAGGAGAGACTGAGGGAGGAGACTGAACACCAAGTCTAGGTGTTTTGTTCAAGTCCTGACCTATTAATTGGGTCTGCTAGTTATATTCTTCTCTGTATAAGCTCTGTGCTGTCGTCCATTGTAACGGGTACATGCAGGAGATCAGCAGTTACTTCTTAAAAGATTGCTTAGCTTAGGAGTTCCCTTCTTAGGGGCAATCACATACATTTTGATTAGGGCAGTAGTCAGTAAGGCAGTAAAAGTCTAAACAGGAGAAGATTGCACTCCCTGTTAGACGTAGTCTTGAGTTTGTCCTGGATCAAGAATCAAACCAAGAAACTGAGTCTGGATATGAATCATCATCTTTCCCCTCACCACCACCACCATCATCACCACCACCACTGTCCTACAATATGTCACGGCAGTAATAGCAACAACAACAACTAAGGGAAGAACCCTCCCAAGTATCTGCCCAACAACCACTACTACCAACCCGCGAGGAGCAACTCCTTGCTATGATTGCCACCCTGCAACAGCAGGTTAACACCATGCTTCTCCAACAACAGGGGAGCAGAGTAGAGGTCGCAAGGCCTCAAGTATTTAGTGGAAGAATGAAGGATGTGAGCACGTTCATCAACATAGCTTGCATATATATTAGAATGAAGATGATGGAGGAAGCAGCGACAACCCAGGTGGCCTGGGTATTGCCATATGTGCAGGGAGGAGTAGCAGAGGCATGGAAGGACAATCTAATGGACAAACTAGCGAAAGAAGAGTCAAAAGTAGAGTCAGTAGAACAGTTGTTCACAAAGATCAAGAACAACTTTGGAGAAACATTAGAAGAAGAGAGGAAGATAGAACAGTTGTGGACGATAGAGCAGGGGAGCAGGACATATGATGAATATGTCCAAGAATTCAAAAAGGTTGCTAGGGGGAGTAGCTATGAGGGATGACCCCTTATCAAAGAGTTCAAGAGAGGATTGAGTAGAGTAATAAGAAGAAAGTTGGCAGAAGCGGAAGAGCCCCTGACCACCATAGGAGAGTGGCAAGAAAGGGCAGTGATGTTGGATAGGAATCAGAGGCAGAGTAGGGCAGAAGAAAGAATATTAAAAAGGAATGCGACATGCCCAGGGGGAAATGTGCAGCCAAGGGGAAGTTTTGGAGAGGGGTTGTATGGAGGAAAAGGGGGACAAATAACCTGGCGGGCAGGAGTTCCGCAGACAGGAGAAAATAGGGGAGGAGGAGGAAACATGTTTAACAGAGAAGGATATCAAATGGATTCACAGAGAGACCCAAATGCAATGGATATAGATAGAGGAATGGGAGGAGACAGAAAATGTTATCACTGTGGGAAGTTTGACCACATGGCCAGAAATTGTTAGGATAGAGGGAAAGCGAGAGTAGTAGAGATACCGCAAGAGTTGGCAAAAGAAAATGGAGGACAGTGAGCTCTCAGCTGGCCTCCAATAATTTGTACAGTGTATTGCGCCCAGAAAAACTGGGCAATAAATTAAATTGTTCAAAAAGCACTGAGAGAACAAGAGATATGCAGCACACATTACAGCTACTAAGAGAAGTATAGATGAAAGTAGGGTTGGAAAAACTAGAGAATCATAAGGGGGTAGCAGTAAAAGCTCTACTAGATAGTGGGGCAATAGGCCTATTCATGGACATGACTTTTGCAAAAGAAAAAGGGTTCAAAATGGAGAGGATGAGAAAACCCCTAATGGTCAAAAATGTGGATAGAACAATAAATGTGGGAGGAGCAATAACGTATCAGGTCGAGTGCAATATGTTCTTCAAAGGACATGTGGAAAGAGTTAGAATGGATGTGTGTAACTTGGGGAAAACAGAGGTCATACTGGGGATGCCATAGCTGGCCACCCATAATCCAGAAATAGATTGGGAGAAGAGGGAAGTAAAAATGACACAATGTCCACCCATATGTGGAAAAAAGAAGCCAGAGGAAAAAAGAGAAGTAAAAAGAGTAAAGAAAAATGAAGACAAAGAGGTACTAAGGAAGTTGGTACCTAAGAAGTTTTGGAAATAGAGGAAGGTGTTCAGAAAAAAGGAGTCAGAAAGAATGCCAGTATGAAAAGCCTAGGATCATGCGATAGAATTAAAAGAAGGCTTCATGCTAAAGAAGGAGAAAGTGTATTTTCTATCAAGGGAAGAAAGAGAAGAAGTACAAGCATTTGTAGAAGACCAACTGAGAAAGGGATACATTCGACCATCCAAATTACCCCAGACATTACTGGTACACTTTGTAGCAAAAAAGGATGGAAAGCGAAGAATGGTGCAAGACTATCATTACATCAACCAATGAATGATAAAAAATGGATACCTCCTACCTCTCATTACGGACATATTGGACGGAGTAGGAAAGAGGAAGGTGTTTACAAAGCTGGATCTGAGGTAGGGATATAATAATGTCAGAATCAAGGAAGGAGATGAGTAAAAGACAGCATTCACAATGCACATTGGGGCCTACGAGCCCATAGTCATATATTTCGGGCTAACAAATTCCCCAGCCACCTTTCAGACAATGATGAACGACCTATTCCAAGACCTCATTAACCAAGGGGATATGGCAACCTTTATTGATAACATATTAGTAGCTACAGATACAGAGGAAGGGCATGACGAATTGGTAAACGAAGTACTTAGGAGGTTAGAAGAGAATGATTTATCCATGAAACTAGAAAAATGCAAGTGGAAGGTCAGAGAAGTGGAATTCCTGGGAGTAGTGATTGGTCCAAAAGGTATAGAGATGCAGAAAAAAAAGGTGGAGGAGATTCTCAACTAGCCAGCACCAAGAAACGTCAAGAAAGTACAAAAGTTCCTAGGCCTCGCCAACTATTATAGGAGATTCATAAAAGACTTTTCTAGAGTAGTGGCACAACTACATGTGCTAGTCAGGAAGGAGCAGAAATGAAAGTGGGAAAAGGAACAAGAGGAAGCGTTTGGAAAGCTCAAAGCAGTGTTCACTATGGAACTAGTTTTAGCAATTCCGGACATAGATAAGGAAATGAGGGTAGAGGCAGATGCCTCAGACTATACGACAGGAGGAGTGTTGTCGACAAGATGCGAGGACAGAAAGTAGAGGCCAGTAGCCTTCATCTCTAAGTCGTTAAATGCTACAGAGCATAACTACAAAATCCATGACAAAGAGATGTTGGCGGTCATTAGGTATCTCAAAGCATGGAGGCACTATTTAGAGAGAGCCAAGCTGGAATTTGAAATTTGGACGGATCATAAAAACCTTCAATACTTCATGACAAGCCAGAAGTTGAATTGAAGGCAAGTGCGATGGGCTTTGTACCTCTTGCAATTTAACTTTACCTTGAAGCATGTTCCAGAAAAAAGTATGGGGAGGGTGGATGGACTAAGCAGAAGACCGAATTGGCAGGAAGGGGTGGAAAGAGATAACGAGGACTAGACGCTGATAAAGCCTAAATGGGTGAGAGAAGTAGAAACAATAGTGGAAGAAGGAGATCTAAGGGAGAGAATAAAAAGGGTGCAGGAGGGAGATGAAAGAGTGGTGAAGGCAGTGGAAGAATTGAAGAAAACAGAAGTAAAAACACTGAGGGATGAAGAATAGAAAATAGACAATGGGGTAGTGCTAAAAAAAGAAAGAATATATGTGCCAGAAGGGGAACTAAGAGGAGAAGTAATACAGTTGCACCACAATACCCCAGTAGGAGAGTATAGAGGAAGGTGGAAAATGACGGAGTTGGTCACCAGAAACTATTGGTGACCAGGAGTAACAAAGGAGGTGGAAAGATATGTAGATGGGTATAATGCTTGTCAAAGATACAAGAACCAAAGCAAGGCACCGGCAGGCAAATTAATGCCAAACACGATCCCAGAAAAACCATGGAGTTATATCTCAGTAGACTTCATTACTAAGCTACCTCTAGCTCAGGGGTACAATGCCATTCTAGTAGTATGCGACCAGTTTAGCAAAATGGTGCACTTCATACCAACAACAGAAAAGACATTAGCAGAGGGACTCGCCAAATTATTTCGAGATCATGTATAGAAGTTGCATGGGTTCCCAGAAAGCATCATATCAGATAGAAGAGTGTAGTTTGCAGCAGAAATGATGAGAGAAGTAAACAACTTGCTGGGTATCCAAATGAAGCTCTCAACAGCCTATCACCCGTAAACAGATAGACAGACGAAAAGGATAAATCAGGAGTTGGAGCAGTATTTGAGGGTCTTTATTGACCATAGACAAGAACAATAGCTAGATTGGCTAGGAACAGCAGAATTTGTATATAATAACAAAATTTATGCAGCAACAAAAAACTCATGGTTCAAAGTAAATTATAGACAAGACCCAAGGATGGGATTTAAAGGCAGAAGGAAAGGGAAGTATGAGGTGGCAGGAAAATTTGTGGAAAAAATGAGAAAGATCCAGGAGGAGGTAAAAGCAGCACTAGGGAAAGCATAGGAGGAAATAAAGAAGTTTGCAAATAGAAAACAAGAGAAGGGAGAGGAATACAGAGTAGGGGACTTAGTACTGTTAAGTACGAAGGACTTGAAATGGCAGATGAAGGGGAGAAGATCGGAAAAGTTGACAGAGCGCTTCGTAGGGCCCTATAAAATCAAGGGGATCGTCTCTAATAACACAATAGAGTTAGAATTACCCAAGACTATTAAAATACATCCTGTAGTAAACGTAAGTAGAGTACGACTCTACAAACCACAGGTAGAAGGACAAAAGAAGACACTACCAAAACCAGTCATTATCAAAGGAGAAAAAGAATTTGAAGTAGAAAAAAATCCTAAACAAATGAGTAGTATGAGGGAAGAAGAAATTCTTGGTATAATGGAAAGGGTATATGGTAGAAGGCGATACATGGGAAGGTAGGGAAAACCTAGAAAATGCAAAAGAATTGATAGAAGAGTTTGAGAGAGAGTACGGGGAAAAGGCAGAAGAACTTAGGCAACAAGAGCTGAAAGAAGAAGAGAAGGAATTTAGCTGGGAATTACCAAGGGAATTCACAGCTAAGCTACTATACGGTTGGGGAAGAAGAAGATATGAAAGGAAAAGAGAAAAAAGGTGGGACAAAAATTGAAGTCGATAGAAAAATTCCTTGGGATAAGAAATCTTGAAGGGAAAGTCATGTTATGAGAGCCCCAGAGAGGAAAGAGCTTCTTGCGCATTTGAACATTTGATCTCTAATATCAAGTCATACAATGGGATCAAGATATAAATAGCATGGGAACTTAGATAAGCAGGTCACATGACAAAGATCAGGTGACAGAATATTCTAGAAGAATATGTGATCATGGACTAGTAGTAACATAGCCACTGTAGGAATTTATATAAGTAGTCGAGCAATCCAACAAAGAACTCCATTGAGTTCTTCCTAAACATCTATCTAGGGTGATTACTAAGAGTATTCACTGCCTATCAATAACACTCCACACTCAGTTGCCCTCTTGTCTGCACCCCAATACTAAACCTTACAGGTGTGATGCAATCCAAGTGTGCACCTAGCCAAGCTTTCCCAGCCTGCTGTCCTCTTTGAAGCCTGCCCGAGTTGCATCTGCATCTTTTTCCTAGATTGAGTTCTGGGTATATTCTGTGTTCTTCTCAAGACACCCCACTAGTCCCAGTCTTCTTACTCTCAATAGATCTGCATTTACAATTCCAGAGACAGTGTAGATAGAGGTAAGAGTCAAAAGGTTCCTCTCCTATCTAACTGCATACCAGATACTATATTAAAATGATTACAAAGCCCTGAAACTCAAGGAATAAAATATAAAAAAGAAACTATTACTACTTTTGATGTTCCCTTAGTCTCTTCTCATACTAAGTCCCTCCAAATTCCTGCTGATAACATGTCCTTGTAATGACGTATTCTCTTCATCAAATCCTTCCCATCAAAGATGATGCGTCTTTATCATCGCTTCTCTCTAGAATATTCTTCCTGATCTCCCATTACTCCCTTTGACATTGCTTTGTAAGGGGGCCCTTCTTGGTCACCTGTTAAGTAGTCAGTAAGCCCCACTTAAGGTCAGGTATCTCTGAGTCGCGTCCTAGGGCTCATTTATCTAAATATAATTGATTTGATGCCATCAATGCTTAATTGCAATCAGAGTCCATTTATCTAAGTCTGTCGTCCAAACACTACCAGTTCTAAAGTTCTAGTCTGCCATATCTCTAAGTCGGTGCCATCCTATAATGGATCTAGAGCATAGTCCTTCTATGACTTTCTTCTTAAACCTAATGCCAGCTTACCCTGCTTGCCTCCTGAGATATCAACATGAGCTCTGGTTTGATTCTCCCTTGCTCAATGTCTTTATTATATAGTAGTACATTCTAAGGATATAGAAAGGGTTCTAGAGTGAACTCTAATCAAGAATTCATTGTTATAAAGTGTATCAAATGTTACCTTTCACGGAAAATTTGCTTGTGGTATAACATTGCTTTTTTCTTTTATACCACCAACTTGTTTGGTAGTATCTATTGAGAATTAGTAAATATATTCTTTCTTTAAAATTGCTATGAATTAGAACAATAAACAAATGACTGCCTAACCTAATGACACTGCCGTTAACATAGAACATAGTTGTCTCCCTACAAGGCCTGAAAATAATGCTCCTCATGATGCCTCTCCTCTTCTGGATGATACATCCATGATTTCTAAAGAAGATTATGCTGCTCAGGTTGCTTCCCAAAACAACATAGACAGTGTAGTTTCCCATCCCTTTCTCTCTTTGAGTCTCACATTGTACAACTTTGTACTTCCTCCCTCCAACCCTCTACATGTCTCCAATAAGGAGTCTCTTAACTCTAGTCCCAATTATGATACTGTCATACCAATAAAACTCTCCCCTCCTATGGTTATCCCCTATAGCACTAATATTCCAGCTGATCCCAGTCTTTAGGATGGCAACTTTATGGCTACTTCTCTTTCAGCACCAATGAATTCCTCAATAGTGATGTTATGCCACAAGCAAATTTTCTATAGAAGATAACATTTGATACACTTTATACCAATAGATTCTTAATTAGAATTCACTCTAGAACCCTTTCTATAATCCTCAGAATATAATACTATATGATAAAGACATTGAGCAGGTGATAATTGACCTAGAGCTCGTGCTGATACCTCAAGAGGCAAATAGGATGAGCTAGCATTAGGTTACTAAGAAAGTTATTGTCACAAACTTCATTTAGTCATATCTCCACCAATTCTTTGACGATTTTCACAGTCTCAAAGCCAGCTTAAAGCTCTTAAGAAGACCTTTTGATCAATACCAGTCATGTCTTGAGGCAATCAATAATGGCCGAGATATTAAGCAGATCAACTGGTAACTACCATATTACTATTTGTTAAATTGCTAATATCTCGGAAACCACTGTGATCGATGCTTCGGTTCTAGGCTCAGCAGAAGCCTTTTTCATAACGCTCAGAATGAGCCTAAAATAACCTTAAGGCAATTAATATTAGTAGAGATATGAAGGCCTCAATGTTTGCACATAAACTTCATTAATTACCTATAGATAGTCATCTGTCCTTTTCTTAGAACAAAGGACAGCCTCCATATGGTTAGATTATCATTATTCCAGTACAAAGGCACTACCATATGTAGAACAATAGGTAGTAATCAGGTGATGATCTGTACTAGTGCATAAACCATCACAATTGTGTATATAAGAACTCATAGTCTGAGGATTAGACCTCAGACTTAACAACATCTTTTGTCATTGTCTAAACTTTGCATTTTTGAACCTTTCAAGATTCTAAAGCACCAATCACAAATAAGTAAGTGACCATTTGTGATAGTTACTAAGGGACTATGCTCTAGATCCACCTTTGAATAGACTAACTCAGAAAGATGATAGACTAAAACCAATAGTACTTAGATGATGAACTTAGACTAATAGACTTTATGCTTGTAAATAAGCATCGATGGCATCAAATCAATTATATTTAGATAAATGACCTCTAGAATATGACTTAGAGATACTAAACATTGATTGGAACTTACTAACTGTTTAACAAGTAATCAAGGAAGTCCAAATCACAAAGCAGTATCAAAAGAATAATAAAAGAAGAAGAAAGAATATTCTAGAAGGAACAGATGATGAAAACATGTCATCTGTGATAGGAAGGACTTGGTAAGAGAACATGTCATCATAAAAACAAGAGAGAAATACATCATCAGTAGAATTTTGGGAAGACTTAGGCAAGAAAGGAGTCAAGAGAATTCTAAAAGTAATAATAGTTTCCCTTTTATATTTTATTCCTTGAGTTTCAGGGCTTTGTAATAACTTTAATATAGTATCTAGAGTGTGGCTGGATAGAAAAGAACCTCTTGACTCCTACCTCTATCTATACTGTCTCTGGAATCGTGAATGTAGATCTATTAAGAGTAAGAAGACTGGGACCAGGAGGATGTCTTGAGCAGAACACAGAATATACCCAGAACTCAATCTAGAGAGAAGACACAAATGCAACTTAGGCAGGCTTCAGAGAGGACAGCAGGCTGGGAAAGCTTGGCTAGGTACATACTTGGATTACATCATACCTGTAAGGTTCAGTATTGGAGGTGCAGACAAGAGGGCAACTGAATGTAAAGGGTCTATAAGTGATCAACTAACTATATTTTCCAGTTGAGTCTAGTCATGGTATGTAAAGGTTGGCACCTTAGGGAGGCTATGCAACAATGATCTAGAGAGATCTTATAATCCTTTCATAACAGCCAACATATATTTTACTAGAGCTGCATATAATTCTACTTTTCTAATTATTTATAAACCTTCATCTTTGATAATCTCCTTTTGGACCTTTAGTACACAATTGAAAGCTGGCACACCAGTATTTTGTTTGTCCCAGTATGCAATTCTCTTTTGTACCCTTTCAGTGATGTTTGCAATATTACTTGCTCTCTCCAACATATGGCTTGCTTTCTTAGACAAAGAAATCTAGAAGACTACAATGGCAACAATATTGAACAACTTGGTCTTTTTGGCGAGTTTACATAGGATTTTATCTTGGCTATTTTTAAAGCTGGTTAGGACCAACTAGTAACATTAGACAAGTTTTCTATTAGGGACAATGTTATTTCCAAATTTGGCAAAGCTCATATACCACCAGTCAAGAACAATTATATCAATGATATCTCAGCCAAGAAAGTACCTTCTCCAATTCCACCTTGTCTTTCAAAAAAGGATTTAGAAAAGGTAAAAAAAATCTACTGCAAAAAAATGCTTCTAATACTAGAAAGGGTTCTTTTCCCTTATCATATGCTCAGGCCACATTATCCCCCTTGAACATTCTCAAGATCAAAGAAGTCTTTCCTACATTACTGAATAAGAAGATCTTTGAAATCTATGATGCCACATTCCCTAAGTTGAACAATAAGGGAAAGAAAATTCAATCTACTACTAAAGGACCATCCAGAAAACAAGCTATTGTTCCTGTTTTCTCTAACCTTATTGAAACTATCATGGGAGATGCTAACACTCATATCTTCCAGATTAATAACCTCCTAAAAAATATCAAATCAATGTTATTACATCGCAAGCAAATTTTCCACAGAAGATAACATTTGATAAGCTTTATAACAATGAATTCTTAATTGGAATTTGCTCTAGAACCCTTTCTATATCCTCAGAACATAACACTATATAATAAATATATTGAGTAGATGATAATCGACCTAGAGCTCATGTTGAGATCTTAAGAAGCAATTAAGATGAACTGGTATCGGGTTACTAAGAGAGTTACTAAGAGACTACGCTCTAGAACTACTTTTGGACAGACTAACTTAGAAAAATGGTAAACTTATACTCTAGAACTAGTACTACTCAGATAAAAAACTTAGGCTGATAGACTTTGTGCTTGTAAATAAGCATTGATGGCATCAGATCAATTATATTTAGATAAATAACCTCTAGGACATAACTTAGAGATACTAGATATTTATTAGGACTTGCTAACTGTTTAACAGATATTTGAAGAAGTCCAAATTACAAAGCAGCATTAAGAGTATGATAGAGAAAGCTAAAAGAATATTCTAGAAGGAAGTAGTGATGAAGACGTGTCATATTTGATAGGAAGGACTTGGTGAGGGAATGTGTCATTACAAAGAAAGGAGAGGACTACATTATTAGTGGGATTTTGGGAGGACTTAGGAGAGAAAGAAGTTGATGAAATCCTAAAAGTAGTAATAGTTTCCTTTTTATATCTTATTTCTTGAGTTTCAGCCATTTGTAATATCTTTAATATAGTATCCAGAGTATAGTTGGATTGGAGAAGAACCTCTTAACTCCTACCTCCATCTACATTGTCTCTGGAACTGTGAATGTGGATCTATTAAGAGTAAGAAGACTGGGACTAGTAGGGTGTCTTGAGAAGAACACAGAATATACCCAGAACTCAATCTAGAGAGAAGATGCAAATGCAACTTAGATAGGCTTTAGAGAGGACAGCAAACTAGGAAAGCTTGGCTAGGTGTATACTTGGATTGTATCACATCTGTAAGGTTTAGTGTTGGGGGTGCAGACAAGAGAGCAACTAAGTGTGGAGGGTTCATGAGTAATCAACTAACTGTATTGTTATCACAGAGTCTTGACGACTTAGGAACCACTTGAGGTGAGTGTTTAGGAAGAACTCAATGAAGTTCTTTGTTGGATTTGACTACCTACTTATACTACTTTACAAGTAGCTGTGCTCTACTATTATACAATCACATGTCTTTCCAGAACATTCTATGATCACATGACTTTATCACATGATATGATTACCTAATTTCCCATGCTATTTATATCTTGTCCTTGTTGTATGATTTGATGTTAGAGATCAAATGTTCAAATGCATGGGAAACTCTTTCCTTTCTGGGGCTCTCATAACATAGCCCTTCCTTCAAGATTCCTTGTCCTGAGGAATTTTTCCATCGATTCCAATTCTCTTCCCACCTCTTCTCTCTTTCTTTTTCATATCTTTTCCTCCCCCAACCGTATAGTAGTTTAGTTGTAAATTCCCTTGGTAATTCCTAGCTAAATTTCTTCTCTTTTTCTTCCAGCTCCTGTCACCTAAATTCTTTTGTCTCTTTCCCATACTCCCTCTTAAACTCTTCTACCAGCTCTTTCGTATTTCCTAAATTCTTCCTATTCTTCCATGTGTCTTCTTCCACCATGTACCCCTTCCATCATACCAAGAACTTCTCTTTTCCCTACACTATTCTTTTGTTTAGGATTTTTTCTACTTCGAACTCTTCTTCCCCCTTAATGATAACTGGTTTTGGTGGTGTCTTCTTCTGCCTCTCTACCTGTGGTCTGTATAGCTGTACTCTACTTACATTTACTATAGGATGTATCCTAATTGATTTGGGCAGTTCTAACTCTATTGCATTACTAAAGATGATTCCCTTAATCTTATAGGGGCCTACAAAGCGCTCTATCAGTTTTTCCAATCTTCTCCCCTTCATTTGCCATTTCAAGTCCTTTGTACTTAGCAGTACTAAGTCCCCTACTCTGTATTCTTTGCCTTTTCCTCATTTCCTATCTGCGAACTTCTTCATTTTCTTCTGTGCTTTTCTTAGTACTGTTTTTGCCTTCTCCTGGATCTTCCTTATCTTCTCTATGAACTTCCCTATCACTTCATACTTTCCCTTCCTTCTTTCCTTAAATCCCATCCTTGGGTCTTAGCTGTAGTTTACTTTGAATAGCGATATTTTTGTTATCACGTGAATTTTGTTGTTGTATGCAAATTCTGCCATTCCCAGCCAATCTGGCCACTGTTCTTGTCTATGGTCGATAAAAACCCTCAGGTACTGCTCTAACTCCTGGTTTACCCTTTCTATTTGCCCATCTGTTTGCGGGTGATAGGCCGTTGAAAGTTTTGTTTGAATTCCCAGCAAGTTATTCAACTCCTTCATTATTCCTGCTGTAAACTGTACTCCTCTGTCCGATATGATGCTTTTTGGGAGGCCATATAGCCTCTATACCTGGTCCTGAAATAGCTTTACTAGTCCCTCTGCCAACATTTTTTCTGTGGTGGCTATAAAATGTGCCATTTTGCTAAACCTGTCGCATACTACCAAAATTGTGTCATATCCCTGAGCTAGTGGTAACTTTGTGATAAAGTTTGTTGAAATATGACTCCATAGTTTTTCTGGGATTGCGTTGGGCATCAACTTTCCTGTTGGTGCTTCGCTTTGATTCTTATACCTTTGACAAGCATCACATCCATCCACATATCTCCCTACTTCTTTCGTTACTCCTAGCCACCAGTAATTTCTGGTAACTAGCTCTGTCGTCTTCCATCTTCCTCTATGCCCTTCTACTGGGGTGTTGTGGTATAGTCGTATTACCTTCTCCCTGAGTTCCCCTTCTGGCATATATATTCTTCCTTTCTTCAGTACTACTCTGTTCTCTATCTCCCATTTCTTGTCTCTCAACATTTTTACCCCTGCTTTCTTTAGCTCTTCTACTGCTTTTATCACTTTTTCATCTCCTTCCTGTGCCTTTGTTATATTCCAGAAATATGATAATTATGTAATTTCTTTCTCCTAATAATTCTCCTAAAAAATAATAATAGTAGGATAGCATAGTAGACTATTCTCCTCCTATTCCACACTTTCTATAAATACTGAGTAGTTATAGTGTATTTCCTCAGTCTGTAAATTAACATTATCTAGTCCTAATCTTGTCTTATCCACTCTGACTCCTTCAGTTATCTCTTTAAGGACCTCTATCTTGATGACTTCTATTACTCTGAAATACATGACCAACCCACGACCAGAGACTGGGGTGCAACACATAAGTTGAAGCCAAGGTTGTTCAATAAGTCGTTCTCCGCTCCAACGTACTTGACTATCTGCCGGAACTTTCCTTATACTATTGCTAAGTAACAATCTCTCCGACGTAGTACTTTACTCCATTCTGAATTGTAGTTTCTGTCTATTGTCCTATCCTTCTATCTCCTAAAATTCCATTCTTGATAGCCTTCTTTATCCTTTCCCTTAAATCTCCTTCTTCTATCACTGTTTCTACCCCTTTAACCCACTCTGACCTGATCAGTATTTGATCTTTGTTATTCTTATCCACCTCTTCTTGCCAATCTGGCCTTCTACTTAGTTCATCTACCTTTCCCATACTCTTTCCTGAAACATGTTTTAAGGTAAAGTTAAATCGCTGTTATACTGCAAGTGAATTTCCCACGGAAGATAACATTTGATACACTTTATACCAACGAATTCGTAATTAGAGTTCGCTCGAGAGCCCTTGCTATACCCTCAGAACATACTACCATATAATAAAGATATTGAGTAAGGGATGTTATCACTAAGTCTTGATGACTCAAGGACCACTCTAGGTGAGTGTTTAGGAAGAACTCGATGGAGTTCTCCGTTGAATTGGACTACCTACTTATACTACTTTTACAAGTGGCTATACACTACTAGTCCACGGTCACATGTCCTTCTAGAATGTTCTACAATCACATGACCTTGTCACGTGATACGATTACTTAAGTTTCTATGCTATTTATATCTTGTCTTCATTGTATGACTTGATATTTGCGATCAAGTGTTTGAACGCATGGGAAACTTTTTCCTTCTTAGGGCTCTCATAACAAGGGAGACCTAACCCGGAGCTCATGTTGATACCTCGGGAAACAAACAGGATGAGCTGGCATCTGGTCTAGGAAGAAAGTCATAAAAGGACTATGCTCTAGATCCATTATAGGATGAAACCGACTTAGAGATATGGTGGACCGGGACTCTAGAACTAGTAGTGTCTGGATGACGGACTTAGATAAATAGACTCTGGTTGCAACTAAGCATTGATGGCATCAGATCAATTATATTTAGATAAATGGGCCCTAGGACACGACTCAGAGATACTAGACATTAAGTGAGGTTTACTGACTACTTAATAGGTAATCCAGGAAGAC
>Ga0153985_1000196_pt1 | contig 18587 bp, 14 predicted proteins | sample TSGA069MetaG_FD_104715 | JGI IMG/M metagenome (GOLD analysis project Ga0153985, IMG submission 104715) | Attine ant fungus gardens microbial communities from Georgia, USA - TSGA069 MetaG | ecosystem: Host-associated > Fungi > Mycelium > Unclassified | place: USA: Georgia, Alexander Wildlife...
TCAAAGAAATGTTCAATTTTATGCCATTGTTTGTCTGTTAAATCAGATGGATAAGCCATTATTTGTTCCTCTTTTTTGACTTAATTTTATCACAAGACGAGTTCATGAAGACAGCTTCTTAAATTTAATGAAGTAATTTCAAAAAATGACAAATAGCACGAGTCACCTGTTACTAATTTATGAATTTTTCTCAGGTAAGAATCTAAACGATTTTCGTACATCTACTTCTACAGAACTAGCCCCGACGTGAATAAAAAAAGAGAAAAGACTTATTTACGTCTTTTCCCTTTTTTCTTTTTACTCTTTTTCTTTTTTGGGTCACTTTGTTTTTCTGGCTCTTCAGTTAACAGCTCTCCGCCAAACAGATAAATAGGTTTCAACTTCAAATCAAGTTTTTTAGCGATTTTAGTCAAATCTGATTTTTCTTGAGGTGTAACCAAGGAAATAACGATCCCACTATTTCCCATCCTTCCAACACGACCGGCACGATGAAGGTAACTTTCCTCACTCAATGGCACGTCCGCATTAATCACGAATGGCAATGCCTCGATGTCCAAGCCGCGGCTTGCCAAATCCGTAGTCAGTAATCCTAATGCTTGATGCTTTTTGAACTGCTCAATCGCACTTTTACGTGATATTTTCGATTGGTCGGAGGCAAGACTCACTACTGGCAGATGATGAAACAGTAATTTTTCTTCGGCATTGCCCATATCGTTTAACTGATTAAAGAAGATCATGCCCCAAAAAGCTGGCATATTTAGCATACGCCGCAATTGATCTACTTTTTTTCGATCAGTCGTTTCTAAATAGAAATGCTGTACTTCGCCTTGACTGTCGTCTTCTGCTGAAACATCTACGACGAGTAAATCCGATTCAAACTGCTGCAACTCAGCTAATACAGCATCAGCTGTCGCAGAAAAATATAAATGCTGCGCTTCATTATCACTGGCCTTCAGAATTTTTTGAATGAGCTGTAAACTTTGACCTTGGATCAATTGATCTACTTCATCAAAGACCAACGTTTTTATATTCGGGGCTTTGATTTTTTTAGCAGTGATCAATTCTAAAACACGCCCTGGCGTGCCGATCAATAATTCTGGCTTTTTCTTTAGCGCTTCTTGTTGACGTTTAACATTCGCACCGCCAATCAGGGCCTGTACTTTCATGCCAGAACCTGTTAACCATTTGCGAGCGACTTCAACCACCTGCATCGCTAATTCTTGCGATGAGGTCAAAACCAAAACTTGACTAGCTTTACCTGCTTCCAATTTATTGATCAAGGGTAATAAATAGGCCAATGTCTTGCCGCTGCCAGTTGGAGCGATCCCAACTAAATTCTTTCCTTCAATAATTGATGAATAAACTTTCGATTGAATCAAAGCCGGCTTTTGAAAACCTGCCTCGTCCCAGTTTTTTTGTAAAAATGGTACAAAATCCTGATTGTTCATAATTCCCTCTATTTCTCGTCGGCATCAAAAATGATACCCGCACTTTTTCGCATATCATAAATCACTTGGTTCACATTACGAGCTAATTCAACCCATTCTTCATAATCGGTGCCCAATTCTCTATTTGTTGGATTCAAGATGACTTTCGCAAACACATCCGCTTCTTCCACCATCGGATTTTCCAGTTGATGGACGTTTAGTTTTTCTCTAGCTTGATGATTGCGATCATGAAAAACGGCTTCGCTGATCGAATTGACCGCATTCATTACTAAGGTTCCGTTGGTCAAATAAATTTCTGACTGTTGGAAGCTGTCACTGATTTTTCCTGTTCGAATCGTAACATCAAAGTTATCATACCGCAATATACCTGTCCCAATCCCGTCAACGCCTGTCGAGATTTTTTGTCCAAAATAGACGCTTTCCTTCGGTATCCCAAACCAAGCTAACGCAGCATAAATCGGATAAACACCTAAATCAGCTAATGCGCCGCCTGAAAAATGTGGCGAAAAGATATTCGGTTCTTGGCCATCTAACACTTGATCATAACGCGAAGAATACTTCATGAAACTAAAATCAGCACCAATGATATGGTCTTTAAAAGGTAAGAAATCCGCCACTGTTTTAAAAGCTTTCTCATGAATATTGCGGGCAGCTTCAAAGAAAAAGACCCTTTTCTGATTCGCTAATTCAATAATCTCGTCCATCTCTTTTGGTGTTGAGAAGGCTGGTTTTTCCACGATGACATTTTTACCAGCAAGAATGCCTTGCTTCGCTTGCTCGAAATGCAGACTGTTTGGTGAAGCAATGTAAACCGTATTCAAATGTTCGATACCAAAAAATGTCTCAAGATCCGTCGCGTATTCAACCTCCCCATATTTCTCACCAAATTTTTGCGCTGTTTCTAATCGTCGTGAATAAACTGCTGATAGTTGATACTTCCCTGTTTCAAGTGCTCCTTGTACAAACTGGTCGGTGATCCAATTTGTTCCAATAATACCTAAATTAATCATGATTCTTCCGCCTTTCACTGATTGGGATCAATAAATTTTTGTTTCAAGTCAAATGGAACAGCCTCTTTGATTGAAATTGACTCCTGATCTACATCACAATTATACGCTAAAATCTGCACACCGTCTGTCTCGGCCATTTTTACTGACTCGTAAAGCGCCGGCTGCATTTCGCGATGGATCGTGGCCACCTGTATCGTGGGAAATTGAACGATAAATAAAACGTAACAATGATACCCCATTGATTGGGCCAGTCGTAATTCCTCCACATGCTTCAAACCTCTTAGCGTCGGTGCATCAGGAAAAGCCCCGATTCCATGATTTTCCAGCGTCATTCCTTTTACTTCAACAAATCCTTTTTCTTGTTGATCCGTTTCAAAGTAAATATCGAATTTCGATCGTTCAAAGGTGTATTCACGTTTTAAATAATTAATTGATCCCTTCAATCCAAGCAGCTTGATTTTATCTGCTAAGATTCCCTCGGACGCCAATGCGTTTGGGATCTGTGAGTCAATGTTAATCCACATGTCTCCTTTTTTGACTGCAATCAAGTCATACGCCGTTTTCCTCTTGTCCGATGGTTGATGATTGATCGCTACCAAAGCTTCCGGTACTAATAATTCTTTACTGCGTCCGGTATTTTTTACATGGGTAATAATTTCTTCACCGCTATCCAATAAATGACAGCGGGCAATGAAGCGATTGCTTCTTTCGATGAAACTTGCTAGATGAATGGCAGAGTATCTCATTTCTTATCAAAATCCTTCTAATTAAAAGTTAAATAGTCCTTAAGCCTGATGGAAAGATGACAGACTTTATTATATAGTATAACAAAGCTAGTGTGAAAGGAGTTTTTTTGATGAGATTGAAATGGCCCGTCTTCCTCAGTGCGACGTCTCTCGGTGTAGCAGCTGTGAGTTCAAAATTTGTTCGCAAACGTGAAGCGAAGGACCTAAATAGTATTTATGTCGGTTCTTGGGAGTTCACTCATCCTAAAGAACACAAACATCACACGATTACGATTTATCCAGACTTATCGATTATTTTAGATGGTAGCGCCATCATTTATCAGCTGATCGAGTTGAGCGAACAAAAATTAGCGATCCAAGATCAATACGGTTATCACTTACTGATCAAAACAAAAAACGGGACGCCTGATACCCTCTATGATGAATTAGACGATGTATCTTTTCCAATCGTTCCAGTTAAAAAATAGACTAAAACCGACCAATTATAGACTGTTAATTTTGATAGTCCATGATTGGTCGGTTTTTTTATTGATGGATCAGTGAACGTAAAATCTGATCGACATTTTCTGCAGCCTTGCGCCCTTCGCGGATTCCCCAAATCACAAGACTTGGTCCTCGCCTAGCATCACCCGCCACATAAACTTTTTCATTATTGGTAGTATAATCTTCATAAATCTCATTCACATCAAAAACGTCCAATAGATTTTTTTCTGCTCCGGTAAAACCCATCGCCAATAGAACTAAATCAGCTTTTAATGTTTGTTCGGTTCCCTTGATTGGTTGGAATTGATGATCGACCTGTGTCGTTTCAATCGCGATCACTTGCCCACGTTCAGCTCCGATAAATGTTGTCGTGGAGGTAGAATAAGCTGTCAGTTCTGAGTTGCCCAAAGAGCCTTCTTCTTGTCCATACCCTACGCGATTGATCATCGAATATTCCGGCCAAGGATTCGCCTCCGTCCGACTAGTTGGCAGCTGTGGTGTGATTTCCAATTGTTTCACCGAAGCGGCCCCTTGTCGAATTGCTGAACCAATACAGTCATTTCCTGTATCCCCGCCGCCAATCACGATCACTTGTTTACCGGCTAGCTTTTGATCGACAACCTTTTTCCCATGCTGCAAAACTTCTTTCGTACATTCGGTTAGATAGTCTACAGCAAATTGAATACCGTGCAGCTCACGACCCGTGATTTTTAGATCTCTAGGAACACTGGCTCCGCTAGCAATAATCACTCGATCATATTTTTCTTGCAGCTCAGTAGCAGTAATATCTATTCCTACCTCGGTACTTAAAACAAACTTAATACCGACTTCTTCCATCACATCGATTCGTCGCTGGACGATTTCTTTGTCTAATTTCATGTTGGGAATACCATACATCAATAACCCGCCCGCGCGATCACTGCGTTCGTAAACTGTTACTTGATGTCCCAATTGATTTAGCCGCCAAGCAGCCGAAAGTCCAGCTGGACCTGATCCAATGATCGCTACCTTGAAACCTGTCCGTTCAATCGGCAGACCATCCGCTTTGACCCAGTCATTTTCAAATGCGTTATCAATGATAAAACGTTCGTTGTCGTGGATCGCCACACCTGAACCGTTCAAGCCTTCTGTACAAGATTTCTCACATGGCGCAGGACACACACGACCTGTCATCTCTGGTAGAGGATTGGTTTTTGCTAGGCGATCAAATGCGTTCTTAAAGTCGCCGCGAAAAACAAAATCATTCCATTCAGGAATCAAGTTGTCATTAGGACAACCCGATACCGCTCGTTTGCCGCCATAGAAAATTCCAGTATGGCAAAAAGGAATCCCGCAGTTCATACAACGCGCGGCTTGTTCTTTTCGCTCGTCTACACTAAGTGGTGTCTGTAATTCTTCCCAATCTTGAATTCGCTCTTCGACTGGTCGATAAGGATTGTCCTTCCGAGGATATTTTAAAAAGCCAAATGGATCTGCCATCCTAGCCACGCTCCTTTCCAGCCGGTACCGTTTGTTCGCCGATCACTTCAATAAAGGCCTTTTCAATCAATTCTTCCCCTGTCAGTCCCGTCTGTGCCAATTCTTCCGTTACTCGAACCATCTCATGGTATTCTCTTGGATACACTTTGACAAAATGTTTTTGAACAACTTCCCAGTCATTCAATAGTTCAGCGGCTTTCAATGAGTCAGTATACGTTAGATGCTTCTCAAGTATTTCCTTCAAGACCGCATCATCACCAGACTCACCCAATTTGAAAAGGTCGACCATCTCTAAATTACATTTATCTGCAAATGTATCGGTCGGATCGTAAACATAGGCGACACCGCCTGACATTCCAGCAGCAAAATTTCGACCAGTCGAACCTAAAATGACTGCAACGCCACCTGTCATGTATTCACATCCGTGATCCCCAACGCCTTCAACTACGACATTCGCGCCACTATTACGAACACAGAAACGTTCGCCAGCTTTCCCGCGGAAATAGCCTTCACCGCGATTCGCACCAAAGCAAACCACATTCCCGACAATTGGGGAATTTTCTACATCATATGCCGCATCTTTCGGCGGTACGATAATCACACGGCCACCACTCAGCCCTTTTGCTACGTAGTCATTTCCTTCACCAATCAGTTTTAATTCCATTCCTTGCGTGATGAACGAACCAAAGCTTTGGCCGGCAATCCCAGTATACGTATACTTGATCTGACCTGGAGCCAACTCGTAATTACCAAAACGTTCAGCGATCCAGCCGCCCATTCGTGCACCAACTGTACGATTCACATTATTGATGGGATAGGTCATTTCTACCTGTTCGCCGTTTTTGATAGCTCCTTCAGCAAAATGATCCAATTCAGGCCATTGCCGTTTTTCTTTAAACGGGTCTTCTGTTTTACGTTCAATTCCAACGCTGGTTGATAACATCCGTGAGAAGTCCAATGATTTTGCTTTCCCCTTTGCAATAAAGCGTGGCTCCAAGGCTTCTGTATGACCAATCATTTCATCAATACTTCTAAAACCTAACTCGGCCATAATCTCTCGCAAGTCTTCTGCGATGAAATACATCATATTGACTAAATGCTCTGGTTTGCCGACAAAGAATTTCCGAAGTGCCGGATTTTGTGTCGCTACCCCAACAGGACAAGTGTTCAAGCTGCAAACTCGCATCATGACACAGCCAATTGCCACCAAAGCTAGCGAAGCAAAACTGTATTCTTCCGCACCGAGTAAAATCGCCATCGCGACATCGCGGCCCGTCATTAATTTCCCATCGGTCTCCAAGGTCATCCGTTGCCGCAAATTGTTCATAGCTAATGTTTGATGCGCTTCGGCCACTCCCATTTCCCACGGCAATCCTGCATCACGAATCGAGTTCCGAGGTGAAGCCCCTGTTCCTCCATCATAGCCAGAAATCACGACAACATCGGCTCCCGCCTTCACTACACCAGTAGCAATCGTACCAACACCGGTACTTGAAACCAATTTGACGTTGATCTTCGCATAGGGATTGATCGCTTTTAAGTCATAGATCAATTGGGCTAAATCTTCGATTGAATAAATATCATGGTGCGGCGGCGGCGAGATCAAACGAACACCTGGTGTTGAGCCGCGAATTTCCGCTACCCAAGGGAAAACTTTATTGCCCGGCAATTGTCCGCCCTCACCCGGTTTTGCGCCTTGAGCCATTTTGATCTGTAATTCTTCCGCACTCATCAAATATTCCGCGTTCACTCCAAAACGCCCTGAGGCCACCTGTTTAATCTTACTGTTGAAATTCTTACCGTCCGCTTGCGGTTTGAATCGTTTGCGGTTTTCGCCGCCTTCACCGCTGTTGGATTTTGCCCCAATGCTGTTCATTGCCTCGGCAATACATTGGTGGGCTTCCTCACTTAGTGATCCGTAAGACATTGCCCCAACTTTGAAACGCTGCACGATTTTACTAGCAGGCTCCACTTCGGAAAGCTGCACCGCTGCGCGATCTTTTTTGAATTCCCACAAGGCCCGCAAGTTCGTTGGTTCATCTAAGGCTTCTTGATTCATCTGTTCAACATAATGTTTGAACAACTGATAATCACCCGAACGCACCGCTTGTTGGAAATTATAGATCGTCTTCGGATTGAACAAATGGTGTTCGCCATCTGCTTTGTATTGAAAACTTCCACCTGAAGCTAATGGGTCATTTTGCTGCGGACCATAAGCTAAATGATGACGTTGCAGATATTCTTCCTCGATTTGATGGAGTGAAAGTCCTCCGATTCGACTGGCTGTTCCAGTAAAATAGTTGTCCGTTACTGGTTGACTGATTCCGACAACTTCAAATAATTGCGCTCCATGATAACCGGCGATCGTTGAGATTCCCATCCGCGACATAACTTTCACGATTCCCTTTTCAGCAGCTTTCCGATAATTTTCTAAGCCGTTTTCAATCTTGAAGTCTGCTAATGTCGCATATGCACCATAAGGATGTATTCCGCTAGCACCATATCCGATCAAAGTCGCAAAATGATGAACCTCGCATACCTCAGCTGAATCGACAACTAAACTTGCTAATGATGCTTTGCCTTTGCGTACTAAGTGATTATGCAAGCCAGATACGGCCAACAAAATCGGCATCGCCATTTTGGCCTGTTCCGAACCACGGTCACTTAAAATTAAGATCGTCCCGCCATTATCGATCGCAGCTTCCGCCTCTTTAAACATCTGCTCCAAACCGTCTTTCAGCGCATTGTGCCCGCTGATTGGATAGAGCGTTGAGATCGTCACCGCTTTTTGCTCTTTAGTATTTAATTGAGTAAGCTTTAGAAAGTCAGAACTGCTGAGAACAGGACTCTTGATTTTTAATTTTTGACAGTTATGAGCATCGTCTACCCGAATATCACCGTCACGCCCCAAAAACATCTCTGTCCCGATCACTAATTGTTCGCGAATTGCGTCAATCGGTGGATTAGTCACTTGAGCAAATTGCTGCTTGAAATAAGTAAATAATGATTGGGGCTTCTCACTCAAGACTGCTAAAGGAGAATCATACCCCATTGAAAGGACAGGTTCCTCACCTTTTTCAGCCATTTGCAATAATGCTCCGCGAATAATTTCATCATTGTAGCCATTCAGCTTCCACATTTTTTGCAATTCTTTTTCATTCATTGCAGCTTCTGTGCTTTCCGTTTCAGCAAGTTGCGATAATTCAATGCGATTCTCTGCTAACCAATCTTTGTACGTGTGAGCCCTCGCATATTTTTCTTTGATTTCTTGGTTACGGTAAAATTTCCCGTTGATGGTATCAACGAGGATCATGTTTGCCGGACCAAGCACTCCTTTTTCAATGACATTTGATGGTACAAAGTCGACAACACCCGATTCTGAAGCAACCTGAACAAAACCATCTTTAGTAATCGAATAACGAGAAGGCCGCAAGCCATTACGATCCAGTGTCGCACCGACCATTTCGCCATCTGTGAAACACAGGGCCGCTGGTCCATCCCATGGCGCCATAAAGCTAGCATTGTATTCTTGGAAGGCAGTCATTTCTTCGCCCAAACCCGCTTCTTCTGACCAGGCCTCTGGAACCATCATCATCAATGCGTGAGGAATATCTCGACCATTGCGATACAAATACTCCATACAGTTTTCTAACTTGGCCGAATCAGAATCTTCCTCATTATAAATTTCGATGCCATGACTCTTCATCCAATTTTCTGACCCGCGCAGCGTATTGATTTCCCCATTATGCGCTAGGAAACGAAATGGTTGAGCACGATCCCAGCTTGGAAAAGTATTGGTCGAAAAGCGGGAATGAACGACTGCGATACTTGCTGCAAAATCCTCATCCTGTAAATCATCATAAAAAATTCCAACTTGATAAGCATGCAGCATCCCTTTGTAAACAATTGTTTTGCTAGATAAACTACAAATCGCCATTTCTCCAGCATGGTACGTTTTCTCCAGCTTGCGACGCAAACGATACATCCGATCTTCAAAATCGCGATCCGTTTGTACTTCCAACGGTCGTTTTATGAACAACTGCACAAAGCTGGGCATAACTTTTTGTGCACCAGGGCCGCAATTCTCATACTGAAACGGCACATCCCGCTGCCAAAGAACCAAATAACCCGCAGCTTCAATTTCTTTTACAAGAGCCTGCTGCAAGCCAATTTTGCTTTTTTCCTCTGTCGGTAAAAAAAACATTCCGACCGCATATTGCCCGCGCACAGGTAAATTAATCCCTGAGGCTTTTGCCTCACGTTGAAAAAACTTGTCTGGAATCGTCGCTAATATTCCAGCCCCATCACCTGTTTCCGGTTCGGCACCAGTTCCCCCGCGATGATTCATTCGTTCCAACATCGTTAGTGCATGCTTCACTAATTGGTGTGAAGCTTTTCCCTCCATCTGAGCAATAAAGCCCATACCACATGCATCCTTCTCAAAAGAGGGATCATACATGGTCGGGGCTTCTGTTACTTGTTGCTTTGTCATCGACATCAATCCTTTAAATAGTTTGACAATTCTCATTTATTTTTAATATACTACCTTTTTTTAAAAAAATAGGCAAGTGTTCTTAGAATTTTTTTTTAATTACCTTTGTTATTGCAAGGCGGCATCTGCAAAAGAAAAGTCCAATCAAATGGAAAAAGTTAGATTTATTTGGTAAACTTAATCTGATATGCTTCGTTATGAAAGGATGAACATCAATGACACCGAATCGCGAAGATTACTTAAAATTAATATTAGAATTAGGTGGCGATAAAGAAAAAGTTAGTAATAAAAAAATTGTTGCTGGTTTGTCCATTTCTGGAGCTTCTGTCAGCGAAATGATCAATAAGCTAGTGAAAGAAGGTTTAGTAGAACACTCTCCTTATCAGGGCGTTCAATTAACACCTGCTGGTCTAGAAAAAGCCAGCACTCTTGTCCGCAAGCATCGCTTGTGGGAAGTCTTCCTAGTCGACCATCTTGGTTACTCATGGAATGAAGTTCATGATGAAGCGGAAGTATTAGAGCATGTGACCTCCTCACAACTAGAAGAAAAGCTGGATAATTATTTGAACCATCCAACTTTTTGTCCTCATGGCGGAATGATCCCGCAACAAGATCAAACAGTTCACGAAAAAGATCGCCAAACGCTGGCAAACTATTCGGAAGGCACAACTGTTCGGATCGCGCGCGTCTTGGATGAAAAAGAACTACTCGACTATTTGATGGATCTCGGCGTTAAAATCCATGAAGAATTTACGATTACAAATATTGCCGCTTACGAAGGACCAATTATTTTACAAAACGACCAAAAAGAGGTTTCAATTAGTTATAAAGCAGCATCAACAATTTTTGTTGATTCTTTATAAGCCGAATACGTGGTGAAGATCGGACTCATTTTTCTATTGAAAAATGAATACATTATTTTGAACTAGGAGTGAATCATATGGAACAAGCAGCATTGTTCACCATTTTTGGTGGAACCGGCGACTTGGCGAAGCGGAAACTCTACCCTTCGTTGTTTCGTCTATATAAAAAAGGCAACTTGGCAAAACATTTCGCTGTCATTGGTACAGCTAGACGTCCGTGGAGCGATGATCATTATCGCGAGATCGTTCGCGACACTATTAAAGATCTGGCCCCTACTGACGAAGAAGCACAAGAATTTTCTAATCACTTTTACTATTTATCACACAACGTCAACGATACGGAACATTATGATCAACTAAAAGTTTTGGCTGATCAATTAGATGAAAAATATGGCTTACAAGGCAATCGTATTTATTACTTGGCCATGGCACCTCAATTTTTCGGAACGATCGTTAATCATTTGAAGTCTCAAGAAATTTTGACTACAAATGGCTTTAACCGTTTAGTGATTGAAAAACCGTTTGGCTTTGACTACGATTCTGCCAATGAGCTGAACAATCAGATCCGAAATGCTTTCCCTGAACAAGATATTTTCCGTATTGATCACTACTTAGGAAAAGAAATGATTCAAAACATCTCCGTCATTCGTTTCGCCAATAATATTTTTGAATCCCTTTGGAACAATCGTTATATCGAAAATGTTCAAATCACTTTTTCCGAAGCGCTTGGTGTGGAAGACCGTGGCGGTTATTACGAACACAGCGGTGCATTAAAAGATATGGTTCAAAACCACATCTTGCAGGTTGTGGCTTTATTGGCAATGGAAGTACCGACCTCCTTCTCAAATAAATCGATTCGTGAAGAAAAGGTTAAAGTTTTACAAGCGATTCGCCGTTATGATTCGGAAGAAGTATTACAAAATTTCGTTCGCGGTCAATATGACGCCGGAGCGTTAGATGATAAAGTATTTGCTGCTTACCATGACGAGCCAAATGTCGCTAAAGACTCATTGATGGAAACATTCGTTGCTGGAAAATTCTTGATCGATAATTTCCGTTGGTCTGGTGTTCCTTTCTATGTTCGAACAGGTAAACAAATGACTGAAAAAGGAACGCGTATCAATATCGTCTTCAAACAAGTTCCTGTCAATGTCTTTAACTTCGAACAAGAAGAAGCCGATGGCGAAGAGTTACCACAAAATATTTTAACTATTTATATCCAACCAACAGAAGGTTTCTCTTTAACCTTGAATGGAAAGAAAATCGGACAAGGGTTCAATACCGATCCAGTAAAATTAGACTTCCGGCAAAGTGCTGAAGTGACAGAAAATAGTCCTGAAGCCTATGAAAAATTATTGTTAGATGCGCTAAATGGTGACGGTACAAACTTCTCACATTGGGATGAAGTAGCAAACTCATGGGAGATCGTTGACCGCATCCGGAATACTTGGGATCAAACAACTCCAGGTTTTCCAAATTATCCAGCCGGAACGATGGGGCCGCAATGTGCCTTTGACCTTCTAGCCAAAAATGGCCACGAATGGGCTTGGCAACCAGATCAATGGTATCGAGAACGCGGAAAATTAGAATAAATATTTCAAAAAGCTGAGACAAATTCTCAGCTTTTTCTTTACGCAAAAGAACCCGCGCCATTTTTTTGGCACGGGTTTCTTCTATATATTATTGTGTCTTATTCCAATCCTTCAGCAACCGCTTCTGGATAATTTTCTTCCACAATATGCGCACATGAAGCACATAAAGTTGGCAGTTTTTCATCTTCACCGACTGTCGTACGGACTTGACGACAACGATCGCAAACTTCACCTTCCGCTTTTTCAATTAAGATCGCTGCATCGTCAAAGGTCATCGCTTCAGATGGTGCTGCTTCTTTTGAAATACTAAATGAATCAGGGGATACGATCAATAACTGAGCAAGATCTGCATCTAACGCTGTTAACATTGTATTTACCTGTTCATTTGGATAGATCGTTACTTTCGCTTCTAAAGACTTGCCGATGACTTTCTCATTACGAGCTTCTTCTAAAGCCTTCAATACTTTATCACGGAAATCCATGAAAGCCTTCCACGTGTCTAGCAATTCCCCTTGATTAGGATATTCTTCATAGCTTGGTAATTCAGCCAATTGAACGTAATCTTCTTCCTCTTTCAAGTATGTCCAGATTTCTTCTGTTGTATGAGGGATAATTGGCGTCAATAATTTTGTTAAAGCAACCGCTGCTTGATAGAAAACAGTTTGCATGCAACGTCGTTCATAGCTGTCCTCTGCTTGGATATAAACAACATCTTTCGCAAAATCTAAATAGAATGAAGATAAATCTCCAGTCAAGAAGTTCACAACGGTCTTATAGATTTGATTAAAGTCATATTTTTCATAGCCTTCTTCACGAACCGTTTGGATTACTTCGTTCAAACGAACCAGCATGTATTTATCAACTGAACGCAATTCTTCATAAGCAACTGCATGTTTTGTTGGTTCGAAATCACTCGTATTGGCTAATAGGAAACGCATTGTATTACGGATCTTACGATAGACTTCTGAAACTTGATTCAAAATATCCATCGATACTCGAACATCCGCTTCATAGTCTACACTGCTGACCCATAGACGTAAGATATCCGCGCCCATTTGATTGATCACTTTCCCTGGGACAATCGTATTTCCTAAAGACTTACTCATCTTCCGACCTTCTCCATCGAGAGTGAAGCCTTGAGAGAGAACTGATTTATAAGGGGCTACCCCATTAATGGCGACACTTGTAGTGATACTTGAATTGAACCAGCCGCGATATTGATCAGAACCTTCTAAATACATATCAGCTGGGAATGTTAAGTTTTCACGTTGACGTAACACCGCTTCGTGAGAAGAACCTGAATCAAACCATACATCCATAATATCTGTTTCCTTAGTAAATTCCCCATTCGGTGAACTTGGATGTGTAAAACCTTCTGGCAATAATTCTTTCGCTTCACGTTCAAACCAAACATTTGAGCCGTGCTCAGCAAATAATTGTGCCACATGTTCTGTCGTTTCTGGCGTGATGATTGCTTCGCCATCTTCGCCATAGAAAATTGGCAATGGCACACCCCAGGCACGTTGACGAGAAATCACCCAATCACCACGATCGCGAATCATGTTGTATAGACGTGTTTTCCCCCAAGGAATAATCCAATCTACTTTTTCAATTTCGTCTAAGATATCTTGACGGAATTTATCGATAGAGGCAAACCATTGCGGTGTCGCACGATAAATAATCGGTTTCTTCGTACGCCAGTCATGCGGATAGCTATGCATAAAGAATTCTAATTTTAACAATGCGCCTTTTTCCTTCAATAAGTCAGTTACCATCGCATTAACCTTACCATAAAAGACACCTTCAAATCCGGGGGCTTCGGCAGTCATTACACCACGATCATCAACAGGAGAAATAATATCGTTGCGATATTTTTTCCATGCAAAATAATCATCTTCACCATGAGCCGGCGCTGTATGAACAAGTCCTGTACCAGCTTCCAAAGTAACATGGTCGCCTAAAATCACTAGTGACCCGCGATCATAGAATGGGTGCTGCGCAGTCATGTATTCAAAGTCTTTTCCTTGAACTTCTTTGATCACTTTAGGTTCTGTCCAATCCAATTCCTTAGAAACAGAATCCAAAAGATCTTTAGCTATTACATATTTCTTTCCAGCTTCTTCAACAACAACATAAATATAGTCCTTGTTAATAGAAATCGCTTGGTTGGCTGGTAATGTCCAAGGCGTTGTTGTCCAGATAATAAATGAGGTATCAGTATCTAAAATTCCTTTGCCATCTTTGACTTTGAAAGCCACAAAAATTGAAGGAGATTTAACATCCTTATATTCAACTTCCGCTTCAGCCAATGAGGACTCACTTGAAGGTGACCAGTAGATTGGTTTCAATCCTTTATAGATGTAGCCTTTTTCTGCCATCTTACCAAATACACGAATTTCTGCTGCTTCATAATCCGGTGTCAACGTGATGTAAGGATTCTCCCATTCACCCGCAATTCCCAAACGTTTGAAATCTTCTCTTTGTTTATCAACTTGTGACAACGCGTACTCTTCACATTTTCTGCGGTATTCAGCCATGCTCATTTCTTTTCGTTTGATTCCTTTGTTTGCTAGAACTTGTTCGATCGGCAAACCATGCGTATCCCAGCCAGGAACGTAAGGCGCCCGGAATCCAGACATCGATTTTGAACGTACGATGATATCTTTACTAATTTTATTCAGGGCATGTCCGATATGGATGTTCCCATTAGCATATGGAGGGCCATCATGTAAAACAAAGGTTGGTTTACCTTCATTTAATTTCTGACGTTTTTCGTAAATTTTATTTTCTTCCCATTCTTTTTCCCATTGACCTTCGCGATTTGGTAAATTACCGCGCATTGGGAAGCCTGTTTTGCCTAGTTGAAGTGTTTCTTTTGTCTTCACTATCAATCGTCTCCTTTGATAAATATAATAATCGTTCTTACACAGTTAGCTTCTACCTGAAAATTTTTTCTATTCATTCAAAGCAAACAGCTAGCTCATAATTAAAGTACAGAAATCACAAAAAAACAAGCTTATCCGCAAAGGGACGAGCTTGTCGTGGTACCACCCAAAATTTGAAACCTAAGTTTCCTCTAACCATCGTTAACGCAATGACGCGTTGACTGCTACTAATCGTTCACAATCAAATGATCTAGAGGATCTTTCTAATTAGAGGGTCTGCCGAACTCTCACTGTCATCGGCTCGCTAGAAGAATCTAATCAGCTTTTCTATTCTAGATTGCTTAATCTTCGTCTGTTTTAATCAATTCAGGAATATCAATCGTTAAGCCCATGTCCTCAATTTGAGGTTCATTGACAATGATTGGCTCATCTGAGTCTACTGCATCAACAGTATCGCTGTCAAGTTCATTAGCCAAAACTTCTTTTAGGATTTCATGACCATCTCCCACGTATGAAGACATTGGTTTCAATACTTCATCCCAATCGCCGCTGCGTGCTTGATCGATCTGTGTTTCCAATAATAATAACAATTGTTGGTGGAAGACCCGTGTTTTCTTCTTCAAGTCGTTTGTTTCAGCTGCTAATTGACGAGCATTCGATGTAGCGTCTGTCAGAATTTCCTTCGCTTTATCTTCAGCGGTCGTTGTTAACAAGTTTGCTTTTTGCATAGCGTTAGAAATCAACTCGTCTGCACGGTTTTGTGCGGAAGTAACGATAACTTCAGATTCCTTGCTTGCAGAAGATTTAACTTTGTCTGCGGTATCTTGCGCCACAACAATTGATTGATTCAACGCTTCCTTCAATTCATTGAAGTATTCTAATTTCTCTTCAGAATGTTTTAAAGCCTTTTCTAATTCACGATTTTTTGCAATGCTTTCTTCATAATCACGAACGATCATATCTAAGAAATCATCGACTTCGTCTTGGTTATAGCCACGCATTTTGGTGGAGAAATTTTTGTTTTGGATATCTAATGGAGTTAATGCCATCTTTTTGTTCACCTCATAAAATTTATTTTCGTAAAACGCCTAAGCGCAAACGGAATTTTTCTTTCTTTGTTTTTCCTTCTAATCCTTGGATCTGAATTCGACCAAACCCGCGAACCGAAACGACATCTAATAAATCGAGCAAATAATCCGGACGTTCATTCACTGACCAGTTGACTTTTACCTTACTGGCTTCAACCAACTGTTTTGAACGTTGACGAGAGATGTTATAAACGGTTGAGATAATTGCATCCAATCGCATTGAAGTCGCTGTAGTTGTTTCTTCTATCCAGCTATCTTTAGGAATAATAATATCCGTATAAGGACGTTCCTCTAAATGAACAGTCACACGACCGATTTTAGTCACTTGACCGACGATGTAACTAGCAGATTCTTTAGCTAAAAAAATTTGCCAACGATCACCATCAGAAATGATATCACCAAAATAATCGCGCTTAATTCCCGCATTCATTAAAGTTCCAAGAATCTTACCATGAGATAGTTCTGTAAACTTTTGCGGATAATTGATCTCGATCATCACTAGCTCAAAGTCATCAATCTGCGGTTCATAATAATCAGGATAAATCATGCAGCGACAACGCTCAGCACGTTCATAGCCGCCATAAAAAGAAAATTTTAATTCACTATTTTCGCGAATCATAGTTTCTAAGATATAAGCTTGACGAGGATCTAAAAAATTCGTCAAATAAGGAGCGTACTGGCTTTCAACTTGTTCTAACCAATCGCCAACACTGTCAACAAATGGATGCTCTTCTGGTCTAAAATGTTGATAGACATTCGCATTCATATTGCCACCTCCCTACTTAATAAATAAGATTTATCAGAATTTTTTGTAAAACCTCCATCGCAATATTTAATGCTAAGATCGCGGCCATAACTGAAAAATCGATTCCGCCAAATTGCAAAGGCAACCGTCGAAACAAATCAAGAAACGGCTCACAAATTCGGCCTAAAAGCTGACCAAATCTAGATTGATAGGCTCCAGGGAACCATGACATCAATGCATAAACGACTAAAAGTATCGTATAAAGATAAACTAGCCGATTTAAGATATTAAAAAGTGTAATAATCAATTCCAAATACTTGGCTCCTTTACATTTCTAATCCATAAATATCGTCATCCACCATTGAACTCAGTGTAGAATTGGTGACTTCAACATTCGTCGGTGTACACAAAAACATTTCATTTCCAACACGTTTGATATCACCATCGATCATAAAGACTGCGCCTGTCAGAAAATCCACCACACGACGTGCTTTCATTTCATCTAAAGATTGGAAGTTGATCAAAACCACTTCACCTTGGCCTACACGTTTCGCGATAGTCATCGCTTCGTTGTAAGCTTTTGGTTCAACCACAGAAATCCGGTCTTTTCTCTTATCTTCCGCTCTTGGTGCAAGCCGCTGTGCCCGACTATTATTGTTTGGCATAGAGACGACTTTCTCACTTTTTTTGGGCATGCTTTCTGCCTTTTTCATAACAGCTTCAGCACGTCGATTTGTTTGCGTTTCAACAGCCGGCTGAATTTTTTCTTGTACTTTTTGTGGAACTCTCTCTTTTGGTTGAGTTCTTTCTTTTGGTCGTTCCTGCTTTTGATATGTAGAACGAGGTGTTACGCGTTCTTTTTTAGGCGCGCTTTGTGGGCGGCTAACCTGCTTCTTTGGGGCAGGTGCTGCTACTTCTTCATACATGTCATCATCTGCTAAACCAAAAAAATCAGTGATCTTTGCTAGACTAATTCCCATTAACTTTACCTAACCTTTCCTAAATAGTGCCGTTCCGATACGAACAAAAGTGGCGCCTTCTTCAATTGCCGTTTTGAAGTCTTGGCTCATCCCCATGCTTAATTCTGTACATGGTGCATACTGCAAGTTTTGTTCTTTCACGCTTTCTTGAAGTTGTTTCAATGTAGAAAAAACAGCTCGGACTTCTTGCTGACTAGCTTCATAAGGAGCCATCGTCATCAAACCGACCACATGTATTTTATCTAAATCCTCCAATCCTTTAACAAAGGATTGCAGTTCTTCAGGCTTAACACCATGCTTTGATTCCTCACCGGATACATTCACTTCAATAAAACAATTTATTTGATGTTCCGCACGTTTTTGAATTTCTTGTGCCAAACGTAAACTATCTAACGCATGAAAGTAGTCAATTTCATTTATAATTAATTTTACCTTGCGACGCTGTAAATTACCAATAAGATGCCATTTTATTTGTTGATAGTGTGAGAGACTTTGCTTTTTTTCTAGTAGTTTATTTACTCGATTTTCAGCCAGATCCGTGACACCCAACTCAACGAGTTCATTTGCTGTTATGGAGTCGACACTCTTGGTCACCGCAACCATCGTAATCTCCTGCCGGTTACGTGAAACAAGAGCACACGACTCCTGAATTTCTTGCTCGATTTTATGCAAGTTTTCAGCGATCATGTGCTCTCCCCCTCTTATTTTCTACGGCGAAAGAATGGTGGTGTATCTAGTTCTTCGTCTTTTTCAGGTTTTACTTCTTCACGATTGAA
>Ga0153985_1000197_pt1 | contig 18382 bp, 13 predicted proteins | sample TSGA069MetaG_FD_104715 | JGI IMG/M metagenome (GOLD analysis project Ga0153985, IMG submission 104715) | Attine ant fungus gardens microbial communities from Georgia, USA - TSGA069 MetaG | ecosystem: Host-associated > Fungi > Mycelium > Unclassified | place: USA: Georgia, Alexander Wildlife...
ATAACTGTAGAAGACTGTCAAAAGACTATGAATTAAGCCTTTTTTCTGCCGAAAACTTCATACGACTTGCTTTTATATCGGTAATTATCAAGCGTTTTTAAATTCATGAAGACAGCTTCTTAAATGATTCCTTCCCCCTAGTGAAAACAGAACACTTAAATAACAATCTATTTATAATGATTACAATCTAATTTCCGTGTTATTTCGTCTATACCAAAATATTTTTTCAAAAAATAAAAAAACTCCTAATTTTATTAAAATTCAGAAGTTTTTTCTTATTTATTGAATCGTTATGAGTGTTTTTTCGATAAGTATAGTCTTAGTTACGTCTCATTCCCTGCTTGGATCAATTCAGATAGCTTCTCTGAATTGATTAAATAACCGGGTTTATTCTTCCTAATATAACCATTTTCTCGCAAGTATTTAAATGTATGCGTTAGATGGCGATAACTGACACCCAAATAATCAGCGATTTGCGTATTGTTTTCACTGTAGTGATTATTCACTGCGACCTCTATCAACAATGCAGCCAGACGATACTTCAATTCAAACGTTTGCGCATTCGAAAAATGCTCCATTCGCAATAAGAGTTTCTTTCCAATATATTGAGCGATAAATGTTGGAAATTCTGCCCCCCTCATTAAAGATCGCTCTACTAAGTTCAACGGGATCGCTAAACAGCGAACAGCACCGATAGCGATCACATCCTTAGGCGCTTCTTCTGCTTTTACTATGGTCAGCTCACCAATAAAATCACCTGCTTCAAGGAATTGTAATATGAGATTTTTTCCGTTGGGCTCTTGTTGGATGATGCGGGCTTTCCCTTCTATAATGAGAAATAAAAAGTTTAGCTTAGCTAATTGACTGACGATTTTTTCATTCCGTTCGTAGTCAATCAGATAGCTTTCGTCTAAGATCGCCTTGGTTAAAAATGGGTATTCCGGCAGTTTGTTTGATTCCACATATTTTTCTTTCTTCATTTAGGCTATATCTCCTAGTTGGCTTTTTTTAATTCCGTCATACTCATCCTATCAATTAGTTATCGGAGGAACAAATATGATGAATCAAAAAAAAATGACCCTTTCTTTTTTATATTACCTGCTCAGTGCCTTTGGGATCAGTTTGACGTTAAAGGCCAGTATCGGTGTCAGCAGCTTCAACTCATTAAATGCGACATTAGCTGAATTTAGTCAAATTAAAATCGGGACGATCATCGCTGGAATGAATTTCTTATTTTTGATTGCCTGTTTGGCGCTAGATCCCCAGCGAAAGTTGAAAAATTATCTGACAATGGGGATTGCCCTGCTGTTCTTTGGGTCAACGATTAATCTCTTTACTTATTTTATTTTTCCACTTTTTACGCTGCATTCTTACATTTTGAACTGTCTGCTTTTTATTCTAGGAACAATCATCGCAGGGATCGGAACGGGGAAAGTTTTAAACTATCAACTACTTAAATTTCCGATTGAGACCTTTTGTCTATTTTTATCCGAACGAACGCATAAGAGCTTCAAGCTTTATCGATATAGTATTGATCTGTACTGTATTCTAATCGCATTGATTCTGACATTCGCCTTTCACCTGAACTTGATGGTGCGGGAAGGAACAGTTATCAGCTTTCTTCTATTATCACCTGTAATTTCCTGGTCGAAGAACTAAACGAAAAACATCCTGTCAGGCTATTTCACTGACAGGATGTTCGCGTTTATGCATATAGCTTTTTCGTAAAATATTTTAATAAAAATGGCGAAGATAAGGTCGTAAATAAAATCACGAGGATGATCGCGGAGTAATATTTCCCTACCACCAAGTGTGCTTGAAAACCTAATTGCACGATGATCAGCGCCATCTCCCCTCGGGAAACCATCCCTGAACCTACCATCAAGCTGCTTTGATTATCAAACCCAGAGAACCTGCTGCCCATATAGCCGCCAAGCAGTTTTGAAAAAATCGCGATGGCGGTAAAGACCGTAATAAACAGCAATTGCTTCGTGAGTCCGTTGAAGGTCACTTCTAGCCCAATACTGATAAAAAAGACTGGAATGAACACCGCGTAACCGATCGCTTCAATATTGTATCGCACGTCTTTCCAAACATTTGTCTGACCGATCGCGATCCCGGTCGAAAATGCGCCGATTACCGAGCTTAACCCAATAAGATCCGCTAGATAGGACATGCTTAAACATAAAGTCAAAGAGACGATGATAACAGAAGACTGCGCGAAGATTGTTTTACTCAGATTCATTAAATAAGGCGCGCCCCAGCGAATTAAAAAGAAAACCGCTACGAAGAATAGAATCTGCGCAATCAGCATGAAGCCCAACGATTGATCGCTTCCGCCTTCCACGCCTAATAATGGCATACACAGGCTGACAATCAGCACAACTAAAATGTCGTCAACGACGGCTGCACCGAGAATAGTCGATCCTTCCTTGGTATTGACTACTTTTAGCTCTTTTAGAACCTCCACTGAAATACTGACGGACGTTGCCGCTAAAATCAAACCGAAGAAAAAGGACTGATTCATTGGTACACCGAACAAATTCCCGCTGCCTGTCCCTAATAAAAGCGGGAACAAAATTCCCAGCAAAGCCACATAGACACCCGGTCGAAAATACTTCCGCAGCAACGGCAAATTGCTTTCGATTCCTGCCAGAAACATCAACAATATGACGCCAATCTCAGAAAAATCCTTCACTAAAATGTCGGGATGGACAATCCTCAGTCCGCCGTTTCCCAGCAGAATTCCCACGAGTAGCTGCCCGATTACGGCGGGGATTCCCATTCTTCGCGAGAAGTGGCTCGCCACAGTGACACTCACTAAAATCAGACACAAAACCCCAATAAATTCCATCTCTTCGCCTCCACAGTTGCAAACTGAAAAGTTAGTATTAATGCAATTGTATTCGTTTCCAACTAGGAAGTCTATCGGAAAAATAAATCGAACAAAAAAAGCATCCGCGCCTCATGACTCGTGAAGCGCGGATGCCATTTTTCTATTGTTTAACCAGTGATTCTCCATTTGAAGTGATCACTTCTTTATACCAATCAAAACTTTTCTTTTTATAACGTTCCAGTGTACCAGAACCGTCACTATTGCGATCCACATAGATCATACCGTAGCGTTTTTTGATCTCCGCCGTAGTAAAGCTGACTAAATCAATGCAACCCCAAGAGGTATATCCCATCACAGGTACCCCATCTTCGATCGCTTCCTCAACTTGGACCAAGTGATCATTCATATAGTCAATCCGGTAATCATCAATGACTGTTTTTTCACCATTTTCTAAAGTAACCAGCCCATCAACTGCTCCTAAGCCATTTTCAACGATGAATACTGGTTTTTGGTAGCGGTCATATAAAATGTTCAAGTAATAACGCAGCCCTTTCGGATCGATCTGCCAGCCCCATTCACTCGCCTTTAAATAGGGGTTCGGAATGCCGCCGATGATATTGCCCTCTCCTGCTTCTTTCGTTGGATCAGCGGATTCGCAAATACTCATGTAATAACTGAAGGAAATGAAGTCCACGGTGTGCTTCAAATCTTCTAGATCCTGTGGCAGAATGTCCAACTCAATCTTATTTTCTTTAAACATCCGCTTAGAATAGCTTGGATAATAACCGCGTACCTGCACATCCGAGAAGAAAAAGTTTTCTCGTTCGGTAGCTAAGGATTTTAATACATCCTCTGGTTTTGGCGTTAACGGATAGACTGGTACACCTAGAATCATGCACCCAATCTGCGCTTTCGGAATTATCTCATGACAAGCTTGAACTGCACGACTGCTGGCAACCAGCTCCTGATGGATCGCCTGATAAATATCCTGCTGTGATAGTTCTTCCTTCGGTGTATTAATGCCTCCGCTTAGAAATGGCACATGCGTGATCGAATTGATTTCATTGAATGTCAGCCAGTATTTGACCTTATCCTTGTAGCGCTCGAAAACAGTGCGAACGTAATGTTCAAAGAAATCGATCATTTTACGATTGCGCCAGCCATTATAGGTCCGTGTTAAATGCAGCGGCGTTTCATAATGAGAAAGTGTCACTAACGGTTCGATGCCATACTTCAGGCATTCATCAAACACCTCATCATAAAATGCTAGTCCTGCTTCGTTGGGTTCCTGCTCATCCCCTTGCGGAAAAATTCGTGCCCAGGCGATCGACAGTCGGAAAACCTTGAAGCCCATCTCCGCGAATAAACGAATATCTTCTTTATAGCGATGATAAAAATCAATGCCCACCAGCTTCAAATTATCTTCCATCGGCTCTTCAGTTGGTGCTTCATGCCACCCTTTGCGAGTCACATCCTGCACAGTCAGACCTTTGCCATCCTCAAGATAAGCCCCTTCACATTGATTCGCAGCGACAGCGCCGCCCCATAAAAAATCATTTGGAAATTTACTCATGTTCCACGTTCCTCCAATCCTTGTTCTCGCTTAAATCACATATAATACAGCCTCTTCATAATCAGCTGTTTTCATTTCGTCTTTTGGTACTACATCGATAAACGTGTCGCTGTTTGTTACGACAATCGGAATAACCGTATCATAGCCAGCAGCCTTTACAGCCGCAAAATCAACCGTCAATAATGGTTGACCTGCTTTGACCGTATCACCAGCAGCAACCAAACTTTCAAAATGCTTCCCATTTAATTCTACAGTATCAATTCCTACGTGGATCAGCAACTCCATCCCAGCTTCACTGGTCAATCCAATCGCGTGTTTTGTGGGGAATAACGCCGAAACCGTGCCGTCAAAAGGAGCAACAATCGTATTTTCTTCAGGAACGATCGCAATGCCTTGTCCCATCACTTTGCTAGAAAAAGCAGAGTCGTTGACCTTTTCCAATGGAATGACTTTACCCTTTACCGGCGCTAAAACTTTCTTCGGATCACTGCTGCCGCCTTCGACAACCTCTAAAACACGATCATCTGTCGGAACTTCCTCGTCAATCCCAAAGAACCATGTCAAAACAAATGTAATCACGATAGAAGCCGCAGCTACGATACAAGCATTGATAAAGTTGCCATCAATACCGCCGTTGATAAATTGCGGAAGAGCTACAAGTGACGGAACTGCGAAAGCATAAGATTCTACTCCGGTAATTCCCATAAAGATCCCGCATAAAGCCCCAGAGATCATCGCCGCATACAATGGTTTTTTATATTTCAACGTAACGCCATATAATGCTGGTTCTGTTACCCCAGCTAATAAAGCTGAAATTCCTGCCCCTAACGCCACCTGTTTTAAATTTTTATCTTTCGCTTTCATCGAAACAGCTAGTGCTGCAGCTCCCTGCGCAATATTCGCCGCTAGCATCGCTGGTAAAATCAGCATATCCGGTGTAGCTGGAGAAGCGATCAAGAAAATCGGTGCAAAAGCCCAATGCATTCCGGTCATAACGATCAATGGCATCAAAGCAGACATCAAGCCAAGTGCCAACCAACCTGCTTTTGCTTGAATCCAAATTACCGCCGCCGATAAGCCTTGTCCGGCAAATGTTCCAAGAGGACCAACGACAACTAACGCAATAATACCGGACAACAATAAAACCAACAAAGGCTGTAAAAGGTTCTTCATCACTGCTGGAATGATTCGATTGAAAAAGGCTTCAATGTATTTCATCAGCCAAACCATGATCAAAATCGGAATAACCGATGAACCATAACTCGCTAATGTGATTGGCAACCCAAAGATACTAACTGGATCTCCCGCTGTAACCATCGCCGCAAAGTTCGGGTGCAGCATGATCCCGCCTACTGCTACAGCTAACATCGGTGTTACGCCAAATTTTTGTGAAGCCGTGAATGCTAGCATCACCGGCATAAAGTAGAAGGGCGCATCACCAAAGAACGACAGAACAGCATACGTAGAGGATGTTTCACTCAAAACTCCTATCAACGGCAGGACAATCAATAGAACTTTGATCATTCCGCCTCCTAGCAAAGCCGGAATCAATGGAGACATACAGCCGGAAATTACATCGACCAAGGTTTCAAAGATATTCTTCTTTTCTGTTGATGCAACCGGATCAGAACTGAAATTTCCTAATTTAGCAAACGCACGATAATAGTTCGCCACATCGTTGCCTAAAATCACTTGATACTGCCCTGCTTTTTTCATCACTCCCATAACACCGGGAATCGCCTTTACTTCATCATCATTTACTTGATCCTGATTTTTAAGGATCAAACGTAGACGCGTCACACAGTGTGTCGCTGTCTGAATATTCTCACTGCCGCCAACGGCATTGTAGATGTCTTTTGCTGTTTGTTGATACTTCATTTTTTCTCCTCTTTTCTGAATATAATTCTTCCTATTTAATAGATTCATTTTTCCTAGTTCAAGGTAAATGAGTTTGGTTCTCGTTGCGCATACCATTTTCCGCTAGTTTATTAAGTCATTTATTTTTTTGTAAATGACTAATCTGTGCACTTACCATATAAACTGCGAAGAGCGGAACTGGCGGCTATCTCTTACTTGGGATTCATTTTTCCTAGTTCGGAAAAATGAGTTTGGTTCTCGTTGCGCATACCATTCCGCTAGTTTATTAAGCCATTTATTTTTTTGTAAATGACTAATTTGTGCATTTACCATATAAACTGCGAAGAGCGGAACTGGCAAAAAAAGACCTAAAGCTGCCTTGTTAGACAAGCTCTAGGTCATGCTCCGGTGGGATAACAATCCTAGTTACAAATTTTTGGTGATACGACGAATGTGTGCGGTCAAATAAAGCAATTCGGTTGAGCTTAATTCATACTCAAAATCCTTTTGCACATAGTCCTTGATCTCTAATGCACTGGCATATTCGCCTTCATACTTATGCTTCAATGTATTCAATAATTCCTCATCTTCGTCATCATAGTGATCTCCTGCCAACAAACGCTGCGCGAAGAATTTCACATGTGTGACGAAGCGATAATAATCCAGCGAATTTTCATCAAACTCTGTACGATAATGATTTTTGATGATCGTCTCAATATTCTTAGTAATCTCAGCGATTTCATAAGCAAAATCCCACGATTTGTCCATCTCTGCATTTACAAAATGGATCGCAATGAAGGCTGCCTCGTCAATCTCAAAAGATACCCCCAAATCATTTCTGACAATCTCGATCGCCTTTTCGCCAACGGCATATTCATCTGGATAAAATCGTGCGATATCCCAACGCAGCGGGTTTTTCAAAATCAATCCTTCTCGATACCGATCAATCGCCGAATGAATATGATCCGTCAGATTAACGTAAATGATTTCGTTTAAATTTTTACCCAATTTAATCTTGCCGAAATTGATGATCTTTTCAGAAACTAAAATATGCTCCATCGGCACATTGATCAGCAATTCCGTGAACTTGCTTTGAGTCTCTTTATCCTTCAGCAAAAAAGATTTTTCAATCTGTTCCAAATCTATTGATTGTCCTTTTTTCTTACCAAAGGCGATCCCCTTACCCATCAGCAAAACGTCGACGCCTTTGCTGTTTGAAGAAATGACTGTATTATTATTTAACACTCGTTTTATGATCATAAATTAATTCCCTCGCTAGCCACAAAAAAAGCCCATTTACATACACGACAACGGTGCGGTAAATAGGTCCTGCTCACTTAATAGTGATAACATCCAACATTTTTCATTTAATTCTCGCATGCTTACCCGAAGTAATAACATCAAGAACCTATGGAAAGGTTATCATGAATCGGCAAGTGCTGTCAATATTTTTTTGAAGCAACACAAGGAAATACAATAGTAAATAAACAAAAAAGACTAACCCGCTTAGGATTAGTCTTTACTACAACTATATATGAATCAATTCCTGGATCGTTAGTTCTCGCAAATCATCAACCAACTGATCGGTTCCACTCAGCTGCTCGGTATTACCTACTCCAATTGCATACATGCCGCAGGCTTTGATTCCATCGATCCCAGCTTGGGCGTCTTCAAAGCCAATTACTTCTTTTGGTTCAAGGTTCATTAATTGTGCAGCTTTAACAAAAATTTCTGGATCTGGCTTGCCTTTTATCAGCGTTTTCGGATCGACGATGCCAACAAAGTAGTCAATGAGCGCTAGTTTATCTAGTATGAAGGGCGCGTTTTGGGATGCAGAGGCAACCGTGCAGGGAATGTTGTATTTTTGAGCCTCCTCTAAGAACGCTTTGACTCCCGGCAAAGTGTCTTGTGGTGTCAATTCTTCCAATAACTCAACATAATGCTGGTTCTTTTTCTCTGCCATTTTGCTTAATTCATCCACAGAAAATACGTTTCTTTTTCCTCCATGTGTCACGATTCGTTCCAGCGATTCTTGGCGGCTGATGCCTTTCAGCTGTTCATTGAATGTCTCATCAATGGAAATAGTGATTTCCTCGGCTAGTTGTTTCCAGGCAATGTAGTGGTACTTCGCTGTATCAGCAAGAACACCGTCTAAATCAAATGCAAATCCCTTCATTGATTGGTTCCTTCCGTTTGTTTTTCGATCGCATGCGTGTGATGATTAATATAGATCCGATGTTTTTGATTTTTGAAATATGTGTAAAACTCGATTTCTTCGATTTCCTCAGGCAAGTTCGGCGCAATCGTCAATTCATCTTCAACTACCTTAAGGTTACAAAAACCGTACACGATCGCCATAAAAGTTCCACCCATTGATGCCGTGTGAATACCGTCTTTCGTGTTTTTATGACTATTATCCAAGTCGGTACGGGCATTTTTCAAGAAGTACTCATAGCCTTTGTCGACCTGTCCTAAACGACTGTATACCGTCGAAAAAGTCGAATACGAAAGCGAAGAGTCATGTGTCGTGACTTCATCATAATAGGCGATACTTTTTTCGATCGTCGCTTGTTCAAACGTATCTGGAAACAGCATTAACGCTAAAACCGCGTCGGCTTGTTTGGAAATCTGATAACGATAAATCGTTAACGGGTGATAATTCAGTAATAACGGATAATTGGTTTCTTCCTTTGAATATGGCCAAAAGCCTTTATTCAAGAAGTCGCGATCTTGCGCGATGATCCCTTTTTCTTCATCAAAAGGCAAAGCGATCTTGTCCGCAAGCAGCGCAAAATCTTTCAGTTCGTTTTCCCGCAGCTGAATTTTTTCAGTCAAAGCCGTCCAGCTCTCTGGATATTGTTCCTTCAGAACTTGTGCCAGCTGATGAATCCATCGGAACTGATACGCCACTAATTGATTCGTATAGTAATTGTCGTTGACCAGCACGGTGTATTCATCGGGTCCTGTAACTTTATCGATATGGAACTGATTATTTTTTAGATAGCCGATCTCCGTAAAAACTCGCGCCGTTTCCACTAGAATTTCGAAGCCGCAGTCCGCCATAAACTCCAGGTCGCCGGTATAGCGGTAATACTGAATAAAGGCATACGCGATATCGGCATTGATATGATGCTGCGCTGATCCACCTTCAAAAAATGGCGAGGATTCTGTTCCAGAGATTGTTCGCCAAGGATACAACGCACCTGTTTGATAGCCGAAAAGCTGACGATTTTCCCGCGCTTTATCTAAAATGCTGTAGCGATAGGTTAATAATTGCTTCGCTAGTGCGGGATTCAAATGTAAAAAGACTGGAAAAACAAACATCTCTGCATCCCAGAAATAATGGCCTTCATACCCACTGCCGCTCAATCCTTTAGCGGCGATACTGGTTGTTCCGTTAGTACCGAGCGACTGGAGCAGTGCAAAGGTGCTGTAATTCACGCTCTCCTCCAGCATTTCTGTACTTTTGATTTTAACCTTTGCATTCTGCCAAAAATCAGCCAAAAATTCCGTCTGTCTCCTTACGAGTTCCGCAAAAGTTGTATCCAAACCTGTATGTTTTTGCTGCTGAAAAGCATAGCTCAGATTTTTTTGATAGCTGCTTCCTTCCAATTTTGTATGGATCACGATTCGATCGTTTTCACTGGTTTGTGACTGTGTGTGATTGTCTATTGACCAGGCTAACTCCGCTTCTAATTGTGAATGATTCGTTCCAAACTTGCAGCGATTTTCTGCTAAATCAATCTCTTTGATCGTGATCTTCTGCAAGTCATGGCTCATCCGCGGATCGTTCTTGTCTATCGTACGTACTGGATAATAGTTCAAATGAGTGGTCAGCTCGATTTCCTCTTCATGATTCAACCGCTCAAAATCAATCTTCATGGAGAAGAGATTTTTATAGTTAAAAGAGGCTAGACGTGAAATCGTGATTTTGGTTTGACGTCCTTGAGGTGAAGTCCATACTAACTTTCTTAACGTGAGCCCCTTTTCCATATCCAAATAGCGCTCATTCTCGCTGATTGTACCTGCCAGAATAGAAAATGGTTCACCTCCGATCGTAATCAAGGTCGTTTGCCCATCGATCACGCTGATCATTGTTTCACCAGTGGGAGCGAAACCGTACATTTTTTCCGGATAATGAATGTCCTTTGTTTCATAGAAGCCGTTGATATAGGTTTCACGGTTTGTCGAAAAATGATCGTAATAGCCTTCCTCCAAGTTTCCACGCAAGCCAATCGAACCATTCCCGTTAAACAGTAGACTCTCCGCCTTCTCAAGCGTTTCAGTTTCATAGTCGTTTAAATAAATTTTCATGAGTGTCCTCCAAAAAGCAGGATAGAAGAACCTCCTTCTACCCTACTCTACTTGTCTTTTCTTCTTATAAGTTCACTGCTAAACTATCTGCAGATTTTTCGGTCGATGCCGCTTCAAGCTTTTCTTCCTTTTGAAAAATAAAGGTCAATACGAAAGATAAAACAACCGACATAAGCATCATTACTAGTCCGGCAATGACATTACTCGTTCCTTTTTCACCTGAAAAGCCTAAGACCGCCATCAAACTATTTTGCGGCACATATAGCGTTACGTGCATTAGTCCAGCGAAGCATCCGGAGATTCCGGCACTAATACAAGCTGCTACTAACGGCTTTTTATATTTCATCGTAATTCCGTATAACGCCGGCTCTGTGATCCCCATGATTGCGGAAATCCCTGCCGCTGCGGCGATTGATTTCACATTTTTTTGCTTTGATTTGAAGGCAACAGCCAATGTCGCTCCTCCTTGGGCCAAGTTGGCACAGATTTGCGCAACTAAGATCAAAGATTCCGTTCCAGTTGCCGTAAATGAAGCAACAAAAATCGGTGTCAAGGCATGGTGCATGCCAGTCATTACGATAAATGGCATAGCGGCAGCCAATAATGCTACCATGATAAATCCTAATTGCCCTTGCATCAGGTTAATTACCCACGCCAGTCCTTGTCCGGCATAATTTCCTAAAGGTCCAATGACAATCAATGCCAATGGTGCCGTGATCAATAATGTTAATGTTGGATTCAATAAAATTTTCAATGATTGCGGTGTAATTTTGTCAACGCCTCGTTCAATATAAGACATCGCCCAGATCGTCAGCAACGCTGGAATCACCGATGCAGCATAGATCACACCTTGGATCGGCATTCCAAGAAAGGAGATCGGATCTCCTGAAGCGACCCATTGACTAAAGTTTGGGTGTAGGAAAACACCCACGACAATAATCGCTATTGACGTATTAACCTTAAATTTGTTTGCGGCGAAGACTGCCAATAATATCGGCATGAAATAGAAAGCCCCATCCCCAATAAAATCCAACACACGATACGTACTGGATTCATTCGACATCCAATTGAAGGTCGTGGATAAAGACAAGATTACTTTGATCATCCCAGCTGCGGTCAAGACGGGAATCATCGGTGTCATACAGCCAGTGATCGTATCGACCACTTTGTTAAATACACTCGTTTCTTTCATGGCTGAATCGCTTGTTGATTCAGATTGCTTGTTGACATTAGTGTCACCATTGACTACACCTTGACGAATAACTTCCTCAAAGACCTCTCCGACATGGCTGCCAATGATCACCTGTAATTGTGTCGGTGTCGGGTTTACACCCACCACACCATCGATGGTTTTTAGTGCATCTAAATTTGCCGTTTCAGGATGCTTTAAATCAAATCGTAATCGAGTCGCGCAGTGGACTGCGGAATTGATGTTGTCTGTCCCCCCCAGACCTTTAATGACTTCTTTCGCTAATTGCTGATACTTTCTCATTTGTTTTGCTCCTTTCTATTCAAATACTACGGCACCATTTGACGAAATGACTTTTTGATAAAACGCGAAGCTGTCCTTTTTATAGCGCTGATGTGAACCATTATTTTGATCATCCTGATCCACATAGATCACACCGTAACGCTTGCTGATTTTCCCTTCACTAACACTTGGTAAATCAATAATGCCCCACATCAGATAACCCATCAGCTCAATCCCGTCTTCTTCCATCGCCAGCAGCATGTTCTTCACATGACCTTGCAAATAATGGATGCGATAATCATCCTGTACTCGACCATCCACAAATTCATCCTGCGTACCAATGCCATTCTCGACGATGAACAACGGTTTATGGTAGCGATCCTGAAGCTGATTCAAGGTAATTCTCAAGCCCAATGGATCATCCTGCCAGACACTTTTGCCCTTTGGTAGATACGGATTCCGCAAAGTTGTATACCCGTTCGTCGCAACCCGATCGATGTCGCCCTCTTCCGCCGCGGTACAAGCGCTAGAGTAATAACTGAAGGAAACAAAATCAACCGTATTCTTTTTTAAAATCGCTCGATCCTCTGGATAAATGGTTAACTTTAAGCCCTTATCCTTGATAAAATGCGAGAAGAATTTTGGATATTCGCCAAATACTTGCACATCTGAAAAAAGTAGATTCTCTTTTTCTTGCTGCAAAGCCGCGAAAACATCTTTTGGATCACAGGTGTAGGCGTAGGTCTTACCGGCTGCCAACATCGCGCCAAACTGGTTCTCTGTATCCATTTCTTTCCCGACTTCGATCGCCAATGCATTGGCCAATAATTGATGATGACCTGCCTGATATTGGATCGATAAATTATCCTTACCTTCTTCAAACAAGATGCCGCCGCCAATGAACGGGATGTGCAGAACCATGTTCATTTCATTGAAAGGAATCCAATAATGTATCCGCCCTTTAAAACGTGCCATTACCGTTTTAGCGTAGTGAAGAAAATAATCGACCACCTGGCGATTTTCCCAACCATCGTATTTTTCAACCAAATTCAATGGAATTTCAAAATGAGACAAGGTCACAATCGGTTCCATCTGATATTTTTCCAGCTCGGTCAAAACCTTTTCGTAAAACTGCAAACCCGCTTCATTCGGTTCCCGTTCCACCCCCGTCGGAAAAATCCGCGACCAAGAGATAGAAAAACGAAAACTATTAGCCCCTAGCTCATTCAATAAAGCGATGTCCTTTTGATACTGGTGATAAAAATCATTGCCGTTTCGACCAGGATATATCTCATCGCCCTTTGGCTCTAAAATAGAATCGGTTTGATTCTTATATACTGCTTTGAGACGGCGACTGTCTAAAGGCAAGTAATCAAAATTGGAAGGCGCGCGACCATCAGCGAGGTAACTCCCTTCACTTTGCGCGGCAGAGATGGCTCCGCCCCAGAAAAACTGCGTTTCTTTTTTCATTTATTTTTCTCCCTTTCAGATCGTATCCGTTTTCATTCGTGTTTATACCTTTATTATAATCGGGAAATCTTTTTTTCATTCCCCTATTTTTGTTGCATTATTCTCAAATATTGTCAAAAAGACAATTACTGAATCAGTAATTGCCTTTCTTTAAATTATTCGATTTTCATTGTGTTACGATATTCTAAGGGCGCCATATCCATGGAGCCTTTAAACAGACGATAAAAGGTTTTGTCACTTTCGAACCCCGTCTGAGTAATGATCTCCGACACTGGTAGGTCGCTATTGATTAGCAGCCACTTAGCCTTGTCGATTCGGTATTCGTTCAAAAAAGTTAAAAAGGTTTTTCCCGTATTCTTCTTGAAAAATTTCGTAAAATAGAACGAACTATAGCCGGAAAACTCCGCAATGTCCTGCAAGGTGACCACTTCTTGATAATGTTCTTCTACGTAGTTAAAGATTTGATCCAGCTTTTCTAATACATCCTGTGTTGCTAGTTTATTGATTTTCTTTAGCCGCTTTGTCTGCTTCGGAATATCGCGAAGTAATTTAGTAAGCAATTTATACAGCTCCGCTTTTAAAGCGAAGTGATACCCTGAATCCTGTTTCTCTGCCTCACGATTCATGGTTTCAAGCACATTTCTAATCGCTGTTTCGTCTTTTTCATCCCAATGAGGACTAATCGGTATTAATTCCGCAAACAGCTTTTGCAAATCTAAATTTTCTTTATTTCCAGTTGAAAAATAATTTAGATCAAATTGATAGACAAGTCGTTCGCTACCCGGTGAGGCTAAAACATAATGGATCAACCCACCGCCAATGAAGGCAATCTCTCCTTCACTCAATTTGTAGGGGTCATCATCGATCCCCAGTGAAATCGTTCCCTTCGTGACATAGATCAATTCCACTTCACGATGCCAATGAGGCGTTGTTAAAATATCTCCATCATTCATTAAAATCCGAAAGGGAAACTCCTTATCCAATTCAGGTATTTCTAAATAAATCGCCATTGCATTCACCTCAAAATTCATTTTGCCGTAAAGTGAAGTGAAAGTAAACGCAATTTTGATCTAGCAAAAGTATTTTTATTCGTTTAGGCAATACTTGTTCTGAACAACTAATAATTGGTAAGACTAAGCATTATTTATCCTGTTTCTTCTTCCACACCGCAAATGAAGCGCCAACCATTAATAGTCCAACCATCGTCAAACCAGGCATAACGATCATCCCCGATTTAGGATAACTCTTCGCAGTACTTGTTGGATACGTTTTTTGCGTCGCTGACGATGGACTTGTGGAACTCGTTGATTTCCCACTAGCGGTTACCAGAGGTTTCAGGTTCGCGATCGCAGTTGTTAGCTCTTCTAAAGCTGCGTGAATTTGTTCTGACGTTGCCTCTTCATTTGCTAAGGCTTCCTCCGCTTTCTTTAAGGCCTCCTCATATTTTTTCCAGCTGTCTTCTGTATAGTTTTCCTTAACACGTTTTGTTTCCTTTTCTTTGTTGACTAGATCATCTAATGCCGTTTTCATTGGTTTACATTGAGCGTATAAGGTTACTGAGCCATCAGATTCGGCAACCAAATTTTGAACTTCCTGTGCATCTAAATAGCGAGTTCCTTGACCATCTGGCTGAGTATTCCAATTGATAAATACATAATCTGCTCGCGTAAATTTGTTAGCAGACAACTTGACTCTTTCATCGTAATTCATGGTTTGAACAACTCGTTCGTCTGTTCCGTCATTCGGGTCAAAACTTATCTTGTATTGATTGGCCTGCCATTGAACCAACAGCTTTAAGTTTCCCGTTGTTCCTGTTTGAATTTCCTGCACGACTTTGCCGCTATCGGTAAGCCCTCGCTCCAACGTATTTTCAGAAACCAACCAGCCTAAGAACCTATAACCAGTCTTCGTTAATGCCGGTAGTCGGATTGCTTCAGACTCAACGGTGTATGGTATTGGTGAAATTGATGGATCATCAAAGGATAGCGTATATTCTACGATTTCCCATTTTGCTGCTAGAACTCGATCACCGGTTTCTCCTATTGGAATTTTCTCAACTTTTGCCTCTCCATCGTACCAGCCTATAAATTTGTAGCCAGATCTTTTTGGTGCCTCAAATGACTCGAGCCCTTTTTCAATCGTGTAATTTTGCGACACTATCACCGAACCGCCGTTGCTATCAAAGGTAACTTTGTATTGGCTTGTTCGCCACTTAGCCTTCAATGTTCGATCGCCTATTTCTCCTGTTGGTATGCTCTCAATTTTTGTTTCTCCTTCATACCAGCCTAGGAAGTTGTAGCCATTTCTATGTGGAACAGCGAAAGAATCAATTCCTTGTTCAACTGTATAGCCTTGGTCAGAAATCGTGCTCCCGCCTTGACTGTCAAAAATCACGTTATAATCAATCATTTTCCATTGGGCATATAAAGGAATCTGTTCTCCATTTACTGCTGTTAGTTTCTGAACGGATTCCTGATTTTCATAAGAAGTTCCTTGTCCATTCTGTGCAGTATTCCAATTGATAAATTGATACCCTTTTTTTATAAAACGATTCTCAGTCAGCAATTTTGATTTATCATAAGTCATTTCAAGAGGATTCATGCTGCCGGTTCCGCCATTCGCTTCAAATAGTATGCTGTACGTATTCGCCAGCCATTGGGCATATAGATCAATCGTCTCTCCGTTTATAAGAGACAGGTTTTTTACTAATTCGCCATCACTATAGCTTTTTTCTCCTTGACCATCAGCTGCAGAATTCCAACCATTAAAGGTAAACCCTAATTTAAAATAGCTGTTTAAGGTAAACCTCTTTTCTTCATCATACTCAAAGGTCTGTTCGGGCATTGCTCCCTCTCCCGTATTCGCGTGAAACTTGACCGAAAAAGTATCCACTAACCAATCCGCAGTCAACTTCAACGGTGCAATCACTTCTGTAGCAAAGCTATACGACAAGCCACCGACTCTCCAACCAGTAAACCGATAATGGGCTTTTCTCCCCGCATAATGAGGATCAGTGACGAGTCCATTTTCAAAAATCCTTTGATCAGGAATCAACTCACCGCTGCCGCCAGCCAAGTCAAAGGTTACGAGATGTTTCCGCTGAATCGTGTAGGTGTGGACAACTCCAGGAGGTATTTGATTATGAGCCTCCCTAAAATCTTTTGTTGAATCATATACCTCGGCCCTTTCGTCCTGCCCCAGTGAGTGGTGGTTCGTCCTCCATTACTTGGAATGGGAAGCTCCAACAATTCACAATTCGAAGTAAAGGTAAAATCGCTGCCCAGTGTTAAGCTAGTTAATTTGCTGCATCCTCCAAACACCCGATAGCCATTTGTTACACTCGTAGTGTCGAAGTTTGTTAAGTCTAAAGTAGCTAGTTCTGTGCAAGTATAGAACATATAAGACATATCACTGACTACAGGAGTATCGAAATGGCTTAATTTTAACTCTGTTAGTGAGGTGCAACTTGCGAACATATAGGACATCGTCGTCACATTCCTTGTATCAAAATGTGAAAGATCCAATGAAGCTAACTTATGACAGTTCGCAAACATGAAAAACATGGTCATCACATTCGAGGTGTCAAAATTTTCCATATTGATATCGATGAGTTCTTTGCAATTTCCAAACATATAACTCATATTCTCTACATTTATCGTATTGAAGCTTGATAAATCTAATGTGGTCAGGCTATGGCAGCGGTCAAACATACTCTGCATATCTTCACCATTTTTTGTATTAAACTTTTGAAGATCCAATGACTTCACACTGCCGCAATATCGAAACATGTACGAAAAATCAGTTACATTTTCTGTCACGAAGCTAGTTACGTCTATCGAGATTAGGTTACTCGCATTCTCAAACATACGGGCCATAGAAGTAACCTTCCCTGTATCAAAATTCGTCAAAGCAAGTTCAGTCAATCCCTTACAATAGCTAAACATCTTTAGCATCGTTTGCACATTTTGAGTGTCTAGTTCTTTAATATCCAGTGTACTCAACGACTCGCATTGAGCGAACATATAGCTCATATCAGTGATTGCGGAGGTATCTGCGTCGCCAAAAGAAACGGACTCAATTGGAGCTAAGCCCTCAACTCCGCCGCCAATGTCTACGCTAGCAAATAATCCACGAAAGGTCCCCGTGACTTTTACTGGCGATAGTCCATTTTTCGCCCTTTCAATTGAAAATGTTTTTGTTGTTTTTTGCAGCGCTGTCCCAAGTACTGCTTCTAAATCAATCTGAACCGGCAGGCCTTCAATTTCCGAGGGGACTTCAATCGTTTCTAAATCGCCAGAATAGCTTTGGATAACCATGTATTGACCATTCGTTGTCGCTGACCAATCGTCCGTGTTCGAGAGCTGTTCTGTTTGATCGCTACGAGAGGGACGATCCATTTTTGCTGGTGACTTACTTGCTTCATCCCGAAAGGACTCTGATAATGCCGTTTTGCTGCTCAAGGAAGAAGTCGTACTTTCTGGAGATTGTTGACGTTCAGCTTCACCTGAAATCATAGCTGAGGTACTCTCTTTTGTGGCAGCCTCTTCAATTTTGGAAGACGATGACTCCTCGGCAAGGACTTGCATGGGAACAATCATATAATTTCCTAACAATAAAACAGTCATGATCCCCGTACAGAACCATTGCTTTTTGGTTTTCTTACGAACATCGTTCATATTTTCTCCTCCTATGATAACTAAACCTTATATCTCTAATTTTAAATAGAAATTTCGCATAAAAGTGTTTATGCTAATTTAAAAAGGGACCACTTTTCATAGGGCCGATGGTTGAAAAAGGGACCACTACTAACTCACAATAAGTAAAAGAGTCTAGTTTGCTTATTGGAGGTTTTGGAGTGATA
>Ga0153985_1000199_pt1 | contig 18338 bp, 20 predicted proteins | sample TSGA069MetaG_FD_104715 | JGI IMG/M metagenome (GOLD analysis project Ga0153985, IMG submission 104715) | Attine ant fungus gardens microbial communities from Georgia, USA - TSGA069 MetaG | ecosystem: Host-associated > Fungi > Mycelium > Unclassified | place: USA: Georgia, Alexander Wildlife...
ACGCCAAAATTTGGCGTTGCCGGATCAGCTACTTGGTGATTTTCGCCCCAAAGGAGTTGTTTTCCTCCTCTTTGTTCAAGCAGTTGGTTTTGCCATTCAGCTAGCGTTTTAGGATTAACAAGCTCGTTTGTCGTTTCACCCGCATTCACTTCTTCCTGCGTCGCCATACGAGCATCTACATGCTGTTTGACACCCATTGGCGTAGTGAACTTATTTCCTGCAAGACCTTGCTCTGCATCGGTTTGGGTTGCTGTGGCGTAGTTGTCGACGTTGCCGAGGTCAACATTCTCTTTGGTCAAGTCTGTTTTCTTAGCGAAACGTTCATCCGATTCAGGCTTAGTGTAGAAGTTCCCCTTCTGAAATTCTTCTAGGGCTTCCCGAATTGCTTCCAGCGCTTCTGTCAGCACATCAGAAATCTTCTTCTCAGCATCTGAAGCTACTTTAGTTACGTTTGTTTCATAAGCTGTGATTTTGCCTTCAAGAGCCGTGAGCTGCTTATTAATATCGGCAAGACTAGCGATCATGTCTTTAATATACTTGTCCTGATCCTTTTTCAGCTTTTCGATGAATTCTTTTTGCAACTTGTGCAGTTCTTCAACGAGTTTATTGTATTCAGTGATGATTGTTTCAGCTTCGGCGGCATCAATATCCGCATTGCCTAATACGATAATTTGAAAATCTTCTGTCGTTGCTCGCTGTTTCCCTTTAATAAAAGAGAAATACGCTCGATCATACTTTCCCTCGACGGCAAAAGCCTTGTTCGGAAAGGTGTACTCATAAATACCTTTATCCGCATTCGTAACACGGACGCCCTCGGTTTCAAACACTTTGGTTTTCCCGCCGTGCGTGGTTCCTTCGAAGGTGATCGTCCATCCTGAAAGAGAGAATTGTTCGTCTCGCTTCGACGCATAGATGGTGACGGTCTGCGTGTCCTCATCTCCAACCCGACCATATATAATCGGTAAGATATTTAACTCCGTAGATTTTGGGTCTTTGGAAGTATCTAAATGTAAAATTTTGTTTGCCATTACTGCCCACCTCCTCGATGATATTTTCGTTTATTCTTTTTCGATTGATAGACTTGTTCTTCTAACCGCTCGACTTTTTCAATTAACTGCTTATTGGTTAAACTATTCAACATGACCTGTTTATTGACGTCGATTCGTAAGTAATGGTCTTCTTTCGCTTCTGCTGACAGAAACGGTGAATATTGTGCGATTAAGCCGAGTTCCCTTTTGGTTGAGGGTTGAGCCTGTGGATTGTCATGCTGATAGTTTTGCTTTCTATCAAACTCAACAAAATTTAATTTCTTTGTTTCCGAGATACCATCTACTGTTGTATCTTCAATATTCTCTTTCAATCGGATATCTGATTGATTGTAAATTGAGTATCCATTCATATTTAAGGAAGAATAAAAATTGACTGGTGCATTATTGGGCACTTTGAAGCCAGGCAACCAAATATTTTTGATTGCCTTATCGTTCCCATCCACATCACTGCCGAAAGTTAAATTATTTGCAATGATTTCCCCGGTACTACCATCAAGTATTAACTGTCGATAATAGATGCCATCTGTTCCTTTGGACGAAAGAGAAATATATTGCCCTCTTTCAGCAGCAAACGACATCGATTGTTTTTTTGTTGTCAAATCAGTCATACGGGAGATTCCACCTAGAAGAGATGTACCGTTATCTTGATAGATTTTTAACGAGTTACCGGTTAAGGCAAGGAACTTCTTTCCATTATAATAAGTAGTTAAGTCACCACCAGTCAGCAGCGTTTTATATGCGCCACCGGTTGTCTCGAACGTACTTCCAGAAATGGATACACCAATAATATTGATCGCTCGTAACGTTCCTGTGGTCATTCGATCAGCCACAAGTGCACCATTATTCGTCATGGCCAGTCCATAAGTACCATTGTATCCTGTGGAACTAAAACCAAGCCCTCCTGCATTCCAACGCCAGACTTTCCTCGCAGTATTAACATCTGTGGTATCCATAATCAGTATCTCTTGTGGGTCAGCCAATGAGGGATAAATGACGACATGACCCTTACCGGGATTATTGATAATATCGGAGGCTTCTTTTTGGGCTTGTTCTAACCAGTTCACTTTTTGATTCAGTTTTTCTGTATCTGGCTGTGCATCTTCTACAAATTTTGCAAAATCTGTTCGTGCGTCACCTAATTCAATGGATTCATAGGTATCGAGCGTCACGTTCCAAACAGTCTTAATCACTTGGGCAGTGGCGTTAATGCCTAAATCATTGAATGCTACGGTAATGGTATCGCACAAATCAAGCTCTTCTAACATTTTTAGTTGATCGTCACCAGCAGCGCTAGCCAAATCGACAAATTTAGTTTTGATGTTGACTCTCGGCACACCGACGTTATTATTCTTGATAAATTGCTTAATTTGTTGACGTAAGGCATTCACGTCTTTAGGATTCTTTTCACTAAAATCAACCATTTGAATACGGCGTTCGGTGTAATTCCCTACATATTCACTATCAAGGAAGTTTTCAGGTAAGGTAATGATTTTTTCTTCATCCCCACTCCCTACCTTCGCCCAGCCATAAACAGAAGTATAGGTGTTCTCGATGGATTCTTCTTGTTGGATATCTGATAGATTCTTACCATAAGCAACGATAATGTTCGTTTCTCGTCCAGCTTGGGCTAATAATTTTACTTCGCTATTGTTAAAGAGGTACTCGCCACCGAAGTTATCTAGAATAGAACCGCGAACACCTCCCAGGACATCTTGTGCACTTGTAAATCTTCCTGGATCAGAAAAATCAATCGATGCTTTAGTGGTAACATCACTGAAAAACGTAAAATCACCTTTCGGTTCCATTCGATCCTTTAATTGATTTAATGCCGTTTGGGCAGGAATATTACTAAACGCTGAGCCTACCTTCACTGCTGAGCGCAACAATTTAAAGCTGTAATGCTCACAATAAACTTCAACAATGCCATTGATAGGCTTAGTAATTGCCGCAATCTCAAAGTGCTGTGCTTTAGCCTCTAATCGAGCTCCCCCATTAGCCACAACCCACCGGCCTACTTTTAGTTCCGGAAATAAAGGGCCATTTATCGGATATTTAAAGCGGAGTTTATACTCTCCATGCTTCTCTCTTGTTACCTGAGGATTCATTGCCTCTGCTAATGGCCCGATCCCCAAGGATTGCCAGTTATTATTTTTCTTATCATGCAAAATAATCGTACTCATACCGCTAACGTCCTCCATCGTGGTCGAATCTTGAAATCCGTCATATTGGTGTAACTAATCTCATTTCTACCCGGGGCTATCGTAATAGGTTGATACCCTTCAGCATTCAATAAACAATAACGAGAAATATTCACGCCGCCCTCTTTGTAGGCAATGCCGTTTTCTGAGTCGATCGTAATGACTCCCGTTCCAGCCTCTTTGGCAATTCGGAACTGTTTGCCTTCAATGTAGATGTTGCTATCCGAAGTAGAGGTCGTCTTTTTGAACGTAATGGACGGCAAACTGCTGAATGGCTCCGGATTCGTAATCGTTGCTCCACTTTTTATCTCTCGGTAATCTTCCCCATCTAAGCGAAAAACAAATGGTTGGCATTTGAAAGATATATCGATATCTAGCCATTCTCTTTGTTCATCACGTGCAGTTAACCCATTAAACGCCAACGCTTTATAATAATATTCCGGATATTCACTAAAGGTTAATGGCGAATATTTGGGCGCTGAGTATAACCAAGCGGCAATGTCGCGCAATTGCTGGGCAATACTTTTGTCGGATTGCTTAAACAATCGTGCTGGAAATCGTTTTTCGATATCCTTGTATTTTCCACGATCATAAATAACGTCCGATTGCCGCCCATCAATCTCTTGAAAATCAAGTGAAGCTTCCGCTATGACAAAATCGATTTCGTTTAGCAATCTTAAGTTGTATTCGTTTGATTTTCGCCCTCTAAATTGGAAATAGGGATAGTTCGTAAAATCCATTAAAACCGCCTCCTTGATTTTCGTTCTGCAGATTGGGCAAGCATTTCTCCAGTTTCTTCAATTGATTGGTCACTCGATAAATCCGCGTGCTCAATCGTAAAATTGAACGTTGGACTGTAGTTTTCGGTTCGACTTGCCGATTGATTATTGATAATCTGTCTACTAATTCCTGTCTGGCCGATCGAAGCACCACCCAAAGCAAGCTCAGGTTTGATAGTTCCTAACGTCTTATTCGATAAATTTCGCATGGAGCGAACGACCTCTGACGCATCTTTATCAATCCCTACTGCGATCCCTTGCGGAATATACCGCCCCACTTGATCTCTCATCACACGAGACGGAGAATGGATATCTAATGCATTTTGCATTGTCTGCGTAATCTGATTAGCGACATTCTGCGCTGCATTTAACGCATAATTAGCGTTCGCATTGATACCGTTTGCCAGACCAATCATGGCGTTACGCCCAACATTCCCCATTGAATCAGGAAATTTTCCGGCAGCTTCAACAATTTGACCCATTAACGAGGCAATGCTCTGTTTCGGCGTCTCTTGTTCATTCTTAATACCGTTATCCAGACCTTTGACGACGTTACCACCAATCTCTTGAAAGACTCGTGATGGGCTATGAACGCCTAATTTATCCTTGGCTTTTGTTGCAATTCCTTCGGCCATATCAGCAGAAGCTTTCTCAGCGCCTGATTTTCCGGCTGTGATTCCCTCTACAGCACCTTTCGGGATATTCTCCCCGATTTCTTTTCCGGCTTTTTTGGATTTTTCTTTACCAGCTTTTGCGACACCGTCAACAACATTACCTAAAGCGTCACCAACTTTTCCTTTGCTACTATTTACTTCTGCTTCAATCTGACTGGTCATGTTACTACCAGCTTCACCAAAGTTAGCTGCCTGCATCTGTTGGGTCAACGTGTCTTTAGCTGTGGGCATTAGACTAGCGACCTCATCATTCACACCGACTTTCCCCATTTCGTAGCCTTGCTTCATAGCATTCATGGCCGATTCAGAGGAGTTTCTGAATGTTTCGTTTAACTGTTGGAGTTTTTCGTCCGATTGGTTTACTAATTCTGCCGCTTGCGCTGCACCTTCAGGTCCCATTTTGCGCAATTGTTCCAACAGACCTTGATCTACGCCTCTTTCTGCTAAGGCAGCGATATTCTCGCTCCAGCTCGCTATTGCTTCTTGGTTTTTCTGCATGTTTTCAATCATTTGTTCCACAGATATAGCCGTTTTCTGTTGAATTTGATCAAACGCATTGCCAGCTTTTTCTTCCAAGCTTTGGTATTCTGAGCGCATGCTATCCATAACTTCTTTTTGTTTCTCATTCAAAGCGTCATAAGATATCTTCTGATCAAATACGCCTTGTTCCAATGCAGCGCTCGCTTTACCGATAGATTCTTCATAGACCTGCGAAGTATTCGTTAACTCACTTTGCAAATTTTTCTGTTGTGTAACTAACGCGGCTTCTTGTTCGTCAAGTTCTTTCCCTGCTTCGGCTACTTTTTTGTATCCCGCCGGACTATCCGCCATCGTTTTATTTAACGCTTCCCGCTTGTCTTTGATTTCAGACAACTTACCTTCAATTTCATTTCGTTCTTTGATAATTTCGTTAATTTGTTCTTGCGCTGTCTGTGCTGTTTTCAGCTCATTCAGCGCCGCAATTTGTTCATTGATTTGTCCTGGAGTCTTAGATAAGGAATCGTTTTGTCTATCATAGGCTAGATTCAAACCTTCCATGGAGTTGTTCAATTCTTCAACAGCCTTCTCCATTTGATTCTTATCTGCTGTGGACTTGTTTTCCTGCTCAGACAACCTCGCGATTTCATTGGTCAAGGTTTGCGTGCTTTTAGCTGACCCTTCCAAAGCATTCATTTCATCTTTACGATCAGCGGCATGTTTCTCCGTTTCTTCCGCAAGTGTTTTCGAGGATTCGGTTAATTTCTCGAATTCCTCCCGTGTTTTTTTGGCCGCTTCTGGTTCTTTGTTAAAGTGTTTCCACAAAGCCACACCTGCAGCGGCTAGCACCCCTATCGCTGCAGTTATCCAGCCGATAGGGCCAAGTAATGCTTTAACCGCTACGTTAAAAGCGGTAGTCGCTACAGTCGCTAAAGAGATCGAACCTGTCAGAACTCCCATAGCAACACTTTTTGCAGTCGCAGCTGTAGCGGCTGCAACAGAAAGTGCATTTCCAGTTTTTTCAACAATATTTTTAGCAAGTTCCGCTCTTGCTTGGGCATTAGTAGCTAGAGTTAGTATTCCTTTTGCAGACGCTAAAGCTTTCGACGCAATTTCTGCTGCTTTCGTTGCAACCAGATATAATCTGATGGCTGTTTCCGATGCTTCGAAAGCAATTGCTACTTTCTTAATCAAGAGCATAGCGCCTATTGTTGTTATAAAGTCTTTGAGAATCGGCCCCGTACTTCTGATAGCCTCAAACACCGCGAGCGCTATTTTCTCAAATGTCTCGAACCCCGGCACTACATTTCGGATTGTTTGTAACAACGAGCCGAACATCTCAATGAGCATCCCTACTGTTCCAGCAGTCACAGAACCCAATAATTTGAACGCTCCTATTAGCACTTTTACTGCTATTTCTATCAACTTAAATGTTGTGATTGCCGTATCTTTCAGCGATTCTATTATCCTAACTGGTAAGTTTCCAATAACCTCAGCAAACGATTTAAAAACAGGTATCGTTGCACGTACCGCTTTTTCAATCGTTGAAAATGCCGCATTTACGACAGCTTTTAATCCATCGATATTTTGAGCAATAGTTTTACCTGTTGTTGCTTTTGAGACGTCGTTTATCGCTTCAAGAATATTAGCCAAGCCTTTTATCACAGCACTTTTCAAGTTTTCGAACGAGGTTCCTATTCCTTCACTGTTGATTCTTGCTAGTTTTGCAAGTTCGCCGGTTCCGGTTCCCAGTTTGATCAACTGATCTTGGAATTCTTTAAAGGTCACTTTTCCATCTTTTAACGCTGCATATAAATCAGTTTGTGCCGTTTCACCCACAAAGCCCATGGCTTCGGCGGTTTTCTGCAGACCGATTGGCATGGTTTCTTGCAATGTCCGCCAAGATTGCATATCTACTTTCCCAGTAGACAGCATTTGAATGTATTGTTCCATCCCACGCCCTGCATCCGAGGTAGAGGCACCACTGGCTAACATGGCATTATTCAACGCAATGGTTGCATCAGTGGATTTATTCATATTCCCAGTAACCGAAGTCATACGTTGGGCTGTCGAAACGACGGTATCTAGCCTTGTAGGTAAGCCATCGATACCGTCAGCCAAGCGTTTCACTGATTTTTTAGAATCATCCGCACTAAAACCTAACGCGCTCATGACTTTAGGGTATTTCTGCATCGTGTCAAAACGATTAATTGCAGCATCTAGCGAATCTTTTAAGACATTGAAGGCTACAGAAGCCACTTTCACTAATCCTAAAGCAACAGCGATATCTTTAATTCCTCTAGAAGATTTCTGACCTTTTCCCTCTAAATGATCTAGATCGCTGTTTAACGAGCGAATCGGTCTTCCATCTGCGTCTACTGCGATCACTACTCTTCCATCTGCCATGTTAGCTCCCTCCTTCTTCCAGTTCTGCTAAGCGTTTTCTTGCAAATTGTTCTTTCTCCTCACCAGATAACGAGTTAAAGTACATCAGTTCTTCGGCATCTTTTTGCGATATGCCCAATTCATAGTATTTTTGCAATCGTCTCATCTGACGCTTTTCTTCTAACGTGGTATGTTCGTTTGGTTTCCACTGTCGAATTTGAACAACCTGAGCCAGTTTCGTTTTTTCGCTCAAATTGTTTAACAGCGCTTTGAATTTCAGCCAGTGAAGCTTCCCGCGCTGACTCAATAAATCAATGCCGTAGTCAAAATAAAAAGAAGAAAACAAAATGTCGGCATCCTCCGTTAAGGAATACCACTCTTTGTTTTCTACGGTTTTTTCGCTTTCTAAAGCCGCCATAACCACGGAAGGTTTTTCGACTAAAATATATTTTTGAATAATCTCTTGAATGACTTGCGCTTTTTGTTCCTCTGATAGCTCTTGTATACTACTTTCGTCGCCAAAAAACATTTGTATGGCGATTCTAAAGCGCAAACGGTCTGTCATCGTTCCATCATTCAACAGATCGAAGAAGCGCAGAACATTGTCATATGACAGATTCAATGGATAACGCTTCCCTTGCCATTCGACAACTTCTTCCAAGCCGTAAGCAAACGAGAACATCGTTACTCACCCAGATACTTCTTCAATTTATCACTGACCATGGTTTCTTCAATTGCTTGCGGCAACTGTTCGTTTAACTCTTCTAAAATATCCGCAACCGAAGCTACGGAGCCTACTTCTTTATAAATTTTGTTAAAAGCTCCCGAGCCTAGAAGATAATCGATTGATGTTTTAAACAATTTTTTTGTTCGTTCAATCCGTTGATCTTCGGAAAGTTCCGCTCTAACATCAATTTTTTGAATGCCATCCAGTGTTTGGTTGTATGTATCTCTCAATTTCAAAATTGCGTCATCGGATAAATCAAATTGAAAGGTATTTTTACCGATTTCAACAGGAACGAATTTTCTTTTTGCCTCAATTTTAATCATGGACTTTCCTCCTAAATAAAAAGAGGGACGCACTAACGCCCCTCAATTCTTCCTTATGCTAATTCAATTTTTGCCCCATCCGTTGTTGGTGTAACTGTCTTTACAACGGGGCTTGCTACTCCCCCGATTCTTTTGATTCCTTTGGCAAGCCTTCGAATGAGATGGTACATTTGAATTCAGACGGATCGTTGGCCTCTCCACCGTGGGCTTGAATATCACTGACTTTCGCCGGCCCTTCAATGATAGTTCCGTCTGGCTCTACAACTTTTAAATAGCAGCTACGTTCATTCAATTTGAATAATTTGGCGCGCATGAAGTCTTGTGCCTTATCCCCATATTTTCGATGCCCTTCAAAGGCATAAGAGACCGTGACGCTCTTGGTGAATTTAGACGTGCTTCCGTTCAGATCGTAGTAAGCAATATCTTCGCTATCTTCTTCAAAATCAGGAGCGATACTTGTGATCCCTCCGCCAATTAAAATGATGTCTTCTTTCGTATTCCCGATATAATGCTTCCGTAAAAAGTTTTGATAAATTGTTGCATCCATGCTTGTGTCCTCCTAATAAGTTGTAATAGTTGCTTGAATCTGCAATAAAAAAACAAACCAGTCTTGTTCTTGGGCTGGGCCAAGGAATGGTTTGCTTGCTATAGTGATGTTGTTGAATTGAAACGAGTCGGTTTGACTCTCTAAATGATCCAAACGCTCGATGAAATCAGAAATCTGCCACAAGGTCAGTTCGACTGCATTTCCATCATTGGCTTGCATCATTAATTCGTAATTCAGTTGTTCTTCTTTGGTGCCATCATAATATCTCCTGCCGACCTGCCCGCCAGGTATCGGATAAATGACCAAACTTTCTTCTTCGGACAAATATCCTTTTCGGATTGGCAAAGGCAAATCAGGTATGGTATTGATCGCTTCACAAAGACGATCGATAAAATCCATTTACAATCCCGCTCCTTTCAAGTAAGCACGTTCCCACGAAGACATATAAAGTCCTTTTGCTTGCAAATCCCAGCGTGGCCCCGTGCCTGGAGTGGTGTACTTTCTAAATACTGCTTTTCCATTCGTACCGTAATACTGTGCCTTGGCGTACGGCATGGAATAGATGATCTCTGAACCATCGGGAGCAATAGAAACGGCCATCCGCAAATTGTTGTCTTTTTTGGGAACGAACCGATGCATATCTGCGAGCATTTGATTTGCTAACGCTCTTCTTCCGCTCAGCATAGCTTGTGGACTAAGCTTTGATCGAATGCCTTCTAACTCAACTTTGACATATCCAACCATTACACCACGCCCAATTCATAAGAGTAGATTTGATCAACATACGGTTCTTTAAACACTGCCGCACTAACAATTTTATGCTCGATGCCATCGAAAATGAGCATGTCTTTCTCTTTGAATGCTGGTAGAGGTGTGGTTAATCCTTCAAAGCAAAAAACTGTTGCATTCCATAGAATTTTTTGCCCTTTCCCATCGAATGTGTACTTTGGCTTACGATCAATGCGAACAAATCGGATTGTTTCGTAGTCTCCATAAATTGGCTTATTATAATCCCCTTCACCAACATATGTCCGGTAAATCATTTCCTCCACTAAAGTATTTTTCGGCGGTTTTTGAACTAACATACTGGACACCCCCGATACAGCAACCCTGTGCCTTCGAGGTAAATATAAATATCCTCTGCGACGAGTGACTTGCTTTCGTTTGCGCCTCCTGCGTTGTAACGACTGCTGTTAGAAATCGTTGTCGCACCAATTGTTACTGTTTGTGGCGCCTTATTCAGCCCTTCGAATGTATCGGCATCCAATTCATCAAAGTACAATATCTGACTGCACAAAGCTAGCTTAAATTGTTTCACGCGAAACCCGACCGGATCTTTCGTTATCCTATGGATTTGATAAAAATGATTGGTTACGTGGTCCAATACACCGGTGGCTTTCGGTAAAAATTGCGTAAAACGTTCTTTTTTGAATAATTCTTTTCCAGTGAGTTCTTTGAATTCTTCAAATGTTAGGTAATCCATGACTGCCTCCTTCCATGATAAAAAAGGCTAGCCTTTAGACTAACCTTCGGATTTTGCTTTTGCTTTAATCGTACACTTTGCGACCTTCCCGCCATCGGTAGTCGTAAAGGAAACCTCTGTTGTACTATCTACTACAGCGTCGGCTTTCACCGTTACTGTTCCGCCGCTAACTGTTGCGATTGCTGTATTTGAACTAGCCCATGAACCACTTTTATCACTTGCATTTGCTGGCGTAACTGCCGGTGTTAATTTTAGTGTTGCACCTTGCTCGACATCTGCGGTAGTTTTATCAAGAGAAACTCCGGTCACCGCAATAGGTAACGTTTTAAACGATGGAATATCTACTTTGGGTGATTCTTTCCCTTCAGAAACTCGAGCTACTTTATATTCACCGGGGGCAACCTCTTTGTTTGCCCCCGCCCCTTTAATTTCTAATGGGCTGTTGCCTTCTGCGACCACTTCGACGCCTTTGTAGAGTTTAAATGTCTCTGCCATGTTCTCTCCTCCTGCTTAAGTTAAATGGATGACTGCCCCGTCAGTCGTGGGTTTTACTTCACCAATTACAGGGGATGTTACTCCCCCGCCAGCACATGTTGGATAGCGATAATTCCAATTTGTTTATCTTCGTATACTTTTTCCCAGTTTGTCGCTTTCGCAAGATCACCGTTCGTTGGCGTAATTTCCCCAGTGTCACGATCCACATTCGTAAATTTCACGCCGTATGGGTGCATCGTGAAAGCACGACGAGTATACACTTCGTCATTTCCTTTGTTTGCTACACGAGCCGTTTCAAACGTCGTTAATTTAGCTGGATTTCCAGTGTTACGACCGATCGAACCTGATGCAAATAGATACGAAGTGTACACTTTCGCAGCCCCTGTTCCAGTTGCCGGCACGCCGTCATCTACAACTACGTGATACCCTAAGTACGTAGGAATGTTTACTTCCCCACGAGCATTAGGAATGAAAGCGATTAGGTTTTGCTTTTGTAAAGTTGTATACACTGCTGAGTGCATCACGATCATGCTCAAGCGTCCAGCCGAATCACCAAGCAATTGTTTAGCATCTAAGACTAATTCACCTGAAATGCCTTTTGTAGGTTCTGCGAACAAGTGAGAGCTTGCTAACGCACCGTTTTCTGCAAACAAACCATTCAGAACGGAAATAAGAACCGTTTGTTCACGGCGCATCCACCAAGAAGCAATCTTGCTCATCAATGCGCCTAGTGGGTCGTCTCCTGAAATTACTGCTGCCAATTCATTGACTGACCAACCACGACCGCGATACATAACTGCTGCAATATCTGCCGAAGCAGTTATTTTACCTGTTTGTAGTGCTTTGTCACCGTCACCTAGTGTTTCGTCTTCACCGTCTAAATCATTCCAGAACGGCATGTTCACCAGCAATCCACCCGCTGTGATGTTCTGCGCTACGGTTGGGTCCGCAACCGCTACACCCGATTGGATGATTGCTGATTTTTCCTCAGTAAAGTTGTTCATGTAGGTATTAAAGACCTCTGGTGTTACTACGTCTAATAGTTTTGTAATTTCGTTTGCCATTATTTATTGTCTCCTTCTTGTGTTAAGAAATTTGTTAAATTGAAGCTTTCCGACTTCATTTGTTGACTAAGTAATCCTGTATTTTCTTGAACATTGCCCGGATTGCCACCAGCCACGATTCGTGGCGTGGGGGTTGGGTCTGGTGCTTGTTGAAATAAGAATGCTTTACTTTTTTGCAGTCCTTTCACCTGCTCGTCAAACCCTTGTAATTTGCCATCCATGATTTTGATGCTGTTCTTGTCCAACTGACCAAGCACGATGTCTTCATCAAGCGCTTTTGCTTCTTTAAGCGCCAATTTGATAGCAAAGTCTTTTTGTTGCTCTGACAATTGGTTTTCAGAATTGGTTTTTGCTTCATCGAACTTCGTCTGTAAGTCAGCTAATTGTTGGGTCAAATCTTCATTGCCTTCTGCTGCTTTTTTGAGGGTGTCCAGCTCGGATTGATTGGAGTCAAGCTGCTCTTTGAATTGATCACGCTCTTGCTCTGCAGTAGCTAGGCCTTTATTCAACTCATTCACTGTTTGACCATGTAAAGCCATAATCGATCCAATTTGTTCATCTGATAAACCTAATTCTTTTAGTTGTTCTCTTTTCATATTATTCATCCTTTCGAGTTTTAACGTGGCAACGACCACGATGGAGTGAACAGTTTAACGCCGTATTCAGGGCAAAATAAATAGCCTTAACGACGGCTAACGAGATGCTGGGTCACCAACCGTTCCGGCACTGTCTGCCTCCTCAGGTTTCTGTTGGTCATCCGGTGGTTTCTTCTTCATTTCATTGATGAGATATTTCTGGTAGTTTTCATCAAGTCCTTTGAAAAACTCCATGAAATCCTGTTGTGAGTTGCGTTGTTTTGCTTGTTCGTGGGTTTCCATCAACATCACTTCCTATTCGTATTGTGCTTTCAAAGCATCTATTTCCTTCAGTATTAATTCAGAAAGAGCACCCTTCTTCTTCCCAGGTTTCGTATTTTGTTGTCTGAATAATAGCCCGCGTATGTGCTTATTGGTGTAGCTGTGGGTTACTTTCCCTTTACAATGTTTGCACTGGGCGTAGTTGTGCTGCACACCGGCGTCTAACTTGTCCTGTTTCATAATCAGCGGCGTTAACTTCTCACAGTAACAACATTGAAACAATTGTTCGCTCATCCCTTTTCCCCTCCTAAAAGTCGTCATACCTAAAGTCCTTAAGTAACGTGTTTATTGGCGTATACACTTTTTCTCGTGCATAATTCCGGCTCAAATACTCGCTAGATTCCACCAGCTCCCTCATTTTTGCCTGTGTCGCTCTGACCTTTCGCCTCCAAGCCTTTGCATTCACTGTTTGCCCTAATGCGTCAGAAACCATTTGATTCTTTTTGAACTTAACAATGCGGCGTTCCAACTCACGTTGTTTTCGAGTTAATTCTGCGACCTTAGCATTTTCTTTTGCATCGTACTTCGATTGGTTGTTCGTGTTGACTCCCGGGATAAACGGAACATGCAAATGTTGACAGTTGACACCTCGATGACCGCCTGGTGCTCCATAATCTGCCTGCCAATAAAGATCATAAATACTTTTATACTCACTGTCTGGCGGCACGTGTTCTCTTAAATCAACCACATTGCCCTGAATCTTTGAGCAAGCAGGGCGTGCGCCCATATGACTGGTAACAATTACCGTATGGATACCATATTCAGCCATACGGTCTTTTCTCAGTTTGTCATAAGTATTTCCTAGGGTGGATTTTAAAACGGTTCTAACGTAACGTTCTAGGCTCCATGTATGCCCGCCTTTATCAACGAAGGTAGAACGAATCCCTTTTTGCGCCCATTGTTGAATCGTCCGTTCTAAGGCTTGTTCAAACGTAAAAAGACCACTGTTAAATGCTGCAGTCGTCTTGTTTACGATATCATTGAACATTTGCGTCGTGGCTGTTCCATAACCAAAGTTTGTCGACAATAACGTTTGATTCACATAATTGTTCATATCGCCCCATACCTGATCATGATAGGCTTTCATAACGTCGTCTACATTTGAAGGGATCGGTTTCGGATCATAAGGTAATTCTTTATCGATATCCTTTACAATCTTTTGCCCTGTGCTTTCAAACATACGACTGATTTCTGATTCGGCAATTCCAGTAATTTGTGAAATAACTTTCACTGCCTCCTTATTGAAAAGATGTAGTTCCTGCAATTTTTCTCGTTGCCAATCCAGTATATTGTCATGACCTGAGTTCAAACGCTTAGCAATTAGGCGTATCAGTTCGCCTTCTAACGACTGGTAGAGGTGAGCCATGTTGCTAGACCATAAATCTAGTTGATGTGGCGTAATCATTATTCCTCAGCTCCTAGTTCTCTTTCAGAAGATGCCTGTTCTTGTTCCGGATAATCTAGTTCTAAATTCTCCGCTCTGATTTCATAAACAATCTTCATGGCTTCTTTTTCAGTTACACCAGTTAGCTTTTGAATAGCTGATAATTTAGATGAAAGACCTGCAGTGACCAATTTAGAATAATAGTCTGCTTTAGCATCTTGTGATTGGAACACGCCATCGTCAAAGTCAATGTTGACTCCATAATCACTTGCAATGTCAAATAATTTATAGGCTTTTGCCAATTCAAAAACCGTCGTAATCAATTCTTTCAACGCCTCTTCTACAATCAGCACATTGTCTGAACGAGTAGAGAAAGTTTCAGAATTCTCGCTTATGATTTCAGTCGCTGTTTGCACTGACTTCCCATCAAAACTAAATGTTCCACTTGAAAAACCTGTTTGTAGTTCAATAATCCGAAGTATAAAGTTAATACTTGCAATAAATTCAGTTGATCGTAATGATGGTGAAAACTCATCAATGAATGGCTCATCAGACTTCAATCGTTGAAATACTCCAGTCTTACTGTCAAATCGTCTTATCGGATTGCCGTCTTCTCCATAACGCACTTTAAAGAAATGATCTGATGCAAGAATCTTTCGTTTCCCTTCCTCGATTTCCCACATAAACTCATCGTATTTCTCATTAATATCAATCAGCTGTCGTTTTGCATTGTCAATAATTCCTAGACTCAACGGGCTATTCAAATCAATATTATTTTTCCCTGCAAGTTTGATATAGACAAATAGCGGCCGACTGAATCCTGGCATTTCTACCTCTTCCTGCAAGTCTTTGTATTTATCCAATGTTTTTAATGCTATTTTTACACCTACTTGACTTTGCTCTTCTGAGCGATATAACTCATTCCGGATGAAATACGTGCCGTTTTCCCACTCATGGAATTCTAGCAACGTATAGTAGATTATCTTTTGACCTTCCGTCTGTTGTGTTACGGTAGCAATGGCCGCCTCTGAGATGTCATTTGTGTTTGATTCCAAAGGATAAAACGTATCTGCTCGACAATAGGAAATTTTTATCTTGCCTGTATTCGTATCGACATACGGCCGCAATGCTAGACCACCTACCGCATACCCCGCTTCCAACTCTTCTCCGAAGTTTTTTCTGAACTTATTATCACTGAACACTTCTTGAAGAAACTTGTCTGCCTCTTCATTATCCACACCGATGTCACAGCCATCATTGAAAACTAATTTCGATAGTTTCCTTGAAACTACTTTAGAAACGTTTAGAGAGTGGAATGGGCGTTTCTGTGTTTCTCCTTCGCTAGTGATATACTCAACATCAGAGTAAGCATTTTTATAGATTTTTCGATTATCACGAATTCGTTCGTACTCTTTTGGGTTAACAGAAATCTTTGGATGATCGGTAATAGCATTTAACGTTTGTACAACTCCCACTTTTGCACCTCCCATTCTGAATAAATTCTTTAGTCTTTCGAACATTTCTCCACCTCCTAGACGAGATACGTTTTTGTGAAGTAATTGCCTGCATATCTCAACGTGTCAAGATAGTGATTGTATTTATCAATAGGTGTTCCACTGTCCTTTCGAACATACATTCCTATCTCTTTGATCGCATTGTAAAAATCATAGTCATTTTGTCCTGTATACAAAAATAGAATCTCTTTCGTTAAGAGATTCTGTACACGTTCGATGCCGACTTCAATTTTCATTCCATTGCTACTGATCTTGTCGCGACTGTTATTATCTGCTGCATCAGTCATAATACCCAGCAAATGTAATTCTTCCCTTAGTGTTTTGCACGCTGGATCGACAAAAAAATAATTGTAATGTGGGTAATTCCACTTGGCGTAACACCATTCTTTAAACAATTTAATATCTTTCGCATAGGTGCTCATTGCTTTCACAACGCCTGTATCCGCACCACTGTGGTAATAATTCGCCAGTTGGTACAAATAATACTGTCCGCTGTCAAACGTCACGAGACAGAACGTACAGGTCGTAGCGTCCGATTGCCCCCCGTCAGCAACGAAAAACGTTTCTATTGCTCTGCCTTTAATTGCGTTCGTCATATGTTTATCCGTATCGAACATTGAATAGATGACACCCTCTGGCATAACCCTTTGCCCTAACCAGTCGCGTTTATGCAGATAATCGCTTGTTTCTGTTTGTTCTTTCCACATCTTCAAGCGTTCGCCGGTCAATATCGGGTTATCAGTTGGACGCCAATGCCTAAACCTGTAAGTATTTGTTTTCTCAAATTGATTCAATAACTCTAAGTTTGGATGATTGGGAGCTGGGGGATTTTGTTCACCAAGATGAAATCGCATCTTGCTGGCCAGTGTTCGTCTGAATGATTCGGCTATCACCTCTTTGTTCAACAAATTGAACTCTAAAAAGGTGACTGTTCCAAACGACATACCAGTAATACTACCAACAGCATTTACTTTTCCTCCGCCCTTGTAGTAAATTCGCTTTTCATTCCCTTTACCAAAATTGATCCAAAGGTGATCGCCATTCTCATTGTGTCGGATTTCCGAATTATTTTTAAATATATTCATCAAGCCAAAGCCTTCGCCATCGATAAACATTCGATAAGCTTGCTCTTGATTATAAGCCAATACAAGATGATCTCTGTCTGGTGACTTGGCATAGATACGAGCCATTTTAAATATATCGCTCATCGTTTTGCCTGATCGGATTGTACCTTCATTCAATTCGAATTCAATACCATTGATGTCAGATCCAATATTTTCTGCTTGTTTAGGGCTAAATGCTATCGGCATCTATCTCACTCTCCTCAACCGGAAGATTCACTAAGGCATCTAGTAATTCATTTTGATGCACGTCTTCTGAAAGTTTGTTTGCTTTATCTCGAAGAATATCAGCTTCAGATTGCATTTTTTCAAGCTGCGCTTTAGCGAACAGCGATTTATATTTCAGGTACAAATCCAACGCTTTTATTTTGTTCTCCAAATCCGGCGTAAACTCATATTGCATATCCTTTTCTACTTTATTCCTTTTTAATCGGTTTATGTGCTTACTGACGCTTGTTTGCATTTCTCCTTGCCAAATAGCAATCAGTTCATCCAGTGCATCATCGGCACTTATCTTTCGTTTCTTTTCGATAGGATTCATCCGTTGATGAATGTATTCCAAAATGTGTGGTTTTGTAAGGTTTTCTTTTCCCATCGATCGAGCTGTTTTTTTGCTATATCCAGCTTTGATGGCGGCTTGAGTTGCATTGCCACCGTTGATAATATATTCATCTGCAAAAGCTTTTTGTTTTGGTGTTAAGTTTGCCACATCAACGCCACCACCTCTCTATATGTATTTGCTGATGTTTTCTTGGATATGATCTTCTTTCCAATGACCGTACCCACAATAGACTAGCTTGCAATGATCAATCTCTACTGGCGTTGCTTCCCTGCTCATCTCTACAATCGAATACACGGCCTTCATCTGAACAGACATCACTACACGTTTATGCTGTCCTTTCATTGGCAGCGGGTATTTATTGTTTAATGACACGTACCAGTAAGTTTTCATTGTTTTCGTTCCTTTTTGTATTGTTATGTAAGCGTTAGGGTGCTATACTTTGTATACAAACAACCCTATAATACTTTTTCATTGTCTCCTGACCACTATTACCCGATAGTGGTCTATTTTTTTGCGCAAAATAAAACAGCCTCACGAGGAGACTGCTGTCACTAATCCATTACGCATACCAAATAATCGTTTCACACGATCTAGTACTTGTTTCATGATCTATTCCTCCCCAAAATTAATCGGCCATCG
>Ga0153985_1000201_pt1 | contig 18115 bp, 21 predicted proteins | sample TSGA069MetaG_FD_104715 | JGI IMG/M metagenome (GOLD analysis project Ga0153985, IMG submission 104715) | Attine ant fungus gardens microbial communities from Georgia, USA - TSGA069 MetaG | ecosystem: Host-associated > Fungi > Mycelium > Unclassified | place: USA: Georgia, Alexander Wildlife...
CCAAAAAATAGAAATCTCACTTAGAACTGTAGTATTCACATACAACATGTTATATGTAGGTGTTCTATATATATACAATATAATATATGTGTATATTATAAACACATATATTATATTGTATAGAATCATAAAGAGGTTTTATTTTTCCTTTGAGGATTTTTGTTTTAAATTGTAGCGTAGCTATTTTATATTTATTTTTTATATTTTGTTCTTTTGAATCTTTTGCTAAGCCTAAAAACTCTTTATTATCAATGTTTCTACACTTTATTATCCTACAAAAAACTGTTTATTATCCTACAAAAAACTGTTTATTATCCTACAAAAAACTGTTTATTATCCTACAAAAAAATTGATGGAGTAGGATAATTAGTGTATAATAAAAAGCATAAAGGAATCCTCTTCTAAAAGCTTCCTTTATGCCCTGTTAAAACTACCCACAAAGGAGTAATTATGTTGCCTATTATACCTGAAGAGAAAAGAGTTTACCATATGGACGAACTACAAAAAAGAAAAGTAATTGAACATAATGATCTTATTACTAGCGTAGCTAAAATGGATAAAGTACCTTTAAAAATATTTGAGTTAGCTGTTTCTTGTATCGATACTGATAATCCACCAAAAGATAATGTAGTATATCTTTCTAAAAAAGAATTATTCAGTTTTTTTGACGTTTCAGATAATGATAAACATAGTAGGTTTAAAAAGGCTGTAGAAAAAATGCAAAAGCAAGCCTATTTTCAAGTTAGAGAAGATACCAAAAAAGGTTTTGAATTTGAGAGTATTGTGCCAATACCTACTGTTAAATGGAATAACTTTAATGATGAAGTGTTTATTAGGCTTAACCCTGATATTATGCCGTATTTAATTGATATGAAAACTAATTTTACGCAATATGCAATTATAGATATTATGGAATTAAGTAGCAAGTATAGTATTATTCTATATAAGTGGTTGTGTATGTTTTATAATCAATTTGAACATTATCAATTCAAAGGAAATCGCACCAAAAAACAGTTATCTGAATATAAAAATCCAAAGATAACTGTTAAAGACTTGAGAGAATTAACAGATACTGTAAATGAGTATACAAGGTCAGATAATTTTGAAATGCGTGTTCTTAAACAACCGATTGAGGAAATTAATTCAAACACACATTTTAATGTTAAATATGAAAAAATAAAAAAAGGACGTTCTATTGACAGTATTCAATTTTACATTGAAAAGAAAGCAGTTGTACCAAACAGCTTTTACAAACAAGAGCAGAACGATCCAGCTTATTTACAATCAAAAGAACAAAAAGAACAAGAAAAAGAAAAGCTATACACAATGGCAATGCAGAGTAAATTCACGAAAATATTAATAAGAAATCTGTTGATTTCTCCGTTGGAAATGACGGATATTGATTTAATGGCTAATCTACAGAAAAAAGTTTATCCTCTTTACGAACAATTACAAGAATTAAGAGGTTTAAATGGGGTGAAAGAACATTTAAGTTATGTTGCTGCTAAACAAGAAGGTTACTCTAAATCTAATATTGTCAAGTACCTGTTTACGTCTATTGAAACATATTTAGTAACAGTTAAACTTCAAAATTTAAATTAGCAATTAACAAGGGCTGAATATCGTTTTCAGCCCTTTTCGGACTATCTAAGTGACGTTTGAATGCTTTTCCTTGGGAAAATATAAAGTGGAGGTGGAATTGCTTAGAAACGAAAACAGAGCTGTATAAAGCACTATTTATTTGTTGTTCCTTTTCATGTATATTAAAAGGGACACTTTTTCTATTTAGCAAAAAAAAAAAAAAGCACAGACATATTGATGTCAATATGTCTGTGTGCTATAATGATATTGACCTATTTCTTATTGCGAAATAGAAAATGAGGACAAAAAATCAGTTAAAGGAGTACGTTCTCATGACGGAAAAGGAAAAAGAAGTCCGCACTACTATTAGGTTATCTAAAAAAATGCACACTGATTTTAAAAAATTTTGTGTTGAAAATGATATTAGCATGACAGAATTTTTTATTGGTTGTATTGAAAAAGTTCTAAAAGAGCAATCTGATAAATCGTCTGAAAGGTAGTATGTTAGAGATTTATATTTATCAGCTGTCTTTAGATAACCTAGCGGAACAGCTGATAAATTTTTATTCAGAAAAGGAAGTGGTGGATAGCGATTTGAATAAAAAACTAAATAGAAAATCGAGGTGGTAAAATGTTTGGCTGGCACCCGATCGAGGATATGATTAACGGAATCAGAGATTTTCTTTTTGAAATATTCAAAAACGGTACAGAAAATATTTTGAATCTTATTACTGAATTTTTTCAAAAGAGTGTAGATACTGTTCAACAAAATGTTTCGGAAACTCCTACAGAATTTTCTCAAACTATTGTTGACAATCTAAGAGCTGTTTCTGATACGGCAATCTTACCTGTTGCGGGTCTAATTCTCACGTATGTTTTTGTTTATGAACTATATCAAATGGTTACCGAGAAAAACAAAGGCGGAGATTATGACGTTGGAGAAATGATGTTTCTTATTTTCAAAACAGCTGGAATGATAATTTTACTAACTAATTCATTCGATATAACATTAGCTGTATTTGATCTAGGAAAATGGATCACTGATAAAATACCAGCTTCAGCTTTAACTATTCCACAAAGTGTTACTGAAAACATACTCGGGAGTATTCCTGATGGTGAAGTTGGTTATGCACTAACAATGTGGTTAGTTGCTGGAATAGCGTTGATAATTACGTTTGTAATGTCAGGTATAATTTATTTAGTAGCTTGGAGTAGGATTGTAACAGTAATGCTTTATGTTTCTGTTGCACCAATACCTTATGCAACATTGCTAAATAAAGACTGGATAGGATCAATCGGTCAATCTTATGTGAAAAATCTACTGGCACTAATGTTGCAAGGGTATTTTATGATTGTCTGTCTGATTATTTACAGTGGTCTTTTAGAAAAAGCTAGTTCTTTGATTACTACTGAAGGCAGTGGTCTTTATGGACTAATGTTAATGCTTGTTTCTATGGGTATCGTTGTAGTTACTTTAACGAGAACACATTCTTTAGCAAAATCTGTAGTAGGGGTGATTTAAATGATTAAAAAGAGGATAACCAAAAATAATACATTTTTGAAAATATTTGGTGTATTTTCTGCTGTGTCATTTGTAATAACCGCTATTGAAATTAATCTAATTGTCGCAAATTTAGAAGACTTACAAATTTATGCAACCACTAACGTTATAAGCGATAATTTAAAAACAGTAGGATTAATTGGTTTGTTGTGTGCGTTCTTGCTGATTGTTTGGATACTCCTTTTGCTGGGTCTACTTTTGAAAATGTTGTTTCCTGATAAAAAAGCTGTCAAAAATGCTTTTTTCCTTTCGGAATTAGAATTTTTAAAAGAATTGCCTGAAGAAATTAGAAAGGGGTTAAATAAATGAACAATAATTTTGTTGTAACAATACCTTCAGATTTAAAGAAAATCGAATCAAAACTTATGTTTGGTTTAACGAAAAGACAACTGATTGGTTTGACTATCACTATTGCATTTGCAGTACCAGTTTTCATTTTATTAAAAAATGTAAGTATTGATATTGCTTTATATGGTTTATTCTTTGTATCAGCACCTATTTTGTTTGCAACAATCTTTAAAAAAGACGGAATGGTTACTGAAACATGGGTACGTTTATATTTGGAATATAAGTATTTAAACCCGCAAAAAAGATACTTCGGAGTATCTAAAAAGAATCGAAAGTTAGCTGAAGAAAGGAAGATGATTAATGCCAAAAAGAAAAAGGTTATTTCACGTTCTTCAACAGCTGGTTGATTCTAAAAGGAAAAAGGTAACTACAACGCAAGATACGCTTGACTATGTAACAATGAAACCAAACGGAGTTTGTAAAGTAGATGGCGTAACTTATAATAAAATGATTCGTTTTTCAGACGTATCTTATCAGCTGTCGCAAGACGAAACAAAACAAAAAATATTTGCTCAATATAGCGCTTTACTTAATTCATTTGATAGCACTGTAAATGTTCAGTTTGCATTTATTAACTATCGAATAACTAACGAAGACGATCAAGAAGAAGTTATTGAGTATAATAAAGATTTAGTTGATTTTGAAGAGTTGAGGGAAGAATATTTTTCTTTTTTAGAAACACAAAAAGAAAAAGGAAATAATGGGATTGTTAGAAATAAATACCTCATTTTTAGTGTTACTGATAAAAGCTATAAAAGTGCTTTACGAAGACTTGAAAGTCTTGAATCTACAATAAAAAGAAATCTAAAAATTATTGGTTCAGTTACTGAATCAATATCAGGAATAGAAAGACTGTCAATTGTCAATTATCTTTTGAATGGTGGAGAAAAACACTATTTGGACTTAGAGAATGTTTCAAAAGAAATATTGGCTTTAGGTACAACAAAAGATTTAATTGCTCCAAAAGATATTGATTTTGAGAGTGATCCAAAAAAATTCAAAGTCAATCGAAAATATGGCGCAACACTAAATTTTAGGATTGAAGCTACAGAACTTTCTGATAGAGTATTATCAGATTTCCTTGAAGAAGAGTTGGAAATGCTAGTAAGTATGCACATTAGGACTTTAGAACAACCTAAAGCCGTTAAAATGGTTAAAACTAAAAATTCTGATTTGAAAGCCTTAAAAATTGAAGAACAAAAGAAAGCTTTGCGTGCTGGATATGATATGGATATTCTACCTACTGATTTAAACGATAACGTTGAAGAAAGTAAACGAATTTTAAAAGACTTGCAACGAGAAAATGAAAAATATTTCTTTTTAACCTTTACGATTACAGTTTTCGGGAAAGATTCGCAAGAATTAGAAGATAATATTTTTAAGTTGAAATCAGTTGCTTCAAAGCAAAACTGTACATTGATAGAAATGTCTATGCAACAAGAAAAAGCGTTAATAAGTGCTTTACCGTTAAGTAAAAATTTAAATGAGCCTGAAATTGAAAGAGGTCTGACGACTTCTTCAACAGCAATATTTATTCCATTTACAACGCAAGAATTGTATCAGGAAGGAAATGACGCTGTATATTATGGTCTAAATGCTTTAAGTAATAACATGATTCAAATAAGCAGAAAACGTTTAAAGAATCCAAACGGACTTTTATTGGGAACGCCGGGTAGTGGTAAGACATTTTCAGCTAAAAGAGAGATAATAGATACTTTTCTTAGAACTACTGACGATATAATTATTAGTGATCCTGAAGGTGAATACTATAGTTTTATCCGACTTCTTGGTGGTGAAGAGATCAAAATATCTTATAGCTCAAAAGATTATATTAACCCTATGGACATTTCCGAAAACTATGGCGAAGGTGAAAATCCAGTTTCTTTTAAGAGTGATTTTATTCTGGATATGATGTCTTTAATTGCTGGTGGGAAAGACGGATTGACACCTAAAGAAAAATCTCTAACTGATAAGTGTGTCCGAAAAATTTATAGACCATTTATGGAAGAGCCTAAAAGAGAAAATATTCCTATTTTAGAAGATTTGTACAACGCTTATTTAGAAACAAAAACTGAAGAAGGCGAAGACCTAGCGGCGGCTTTAGAACTGTATGTTCATGGTTCGCTTAATATTTTCAACCATAAGACAACGATTAATACAAGCAATCGTTTAATAAACTTTAATATTAAAGAGCTAGGATCGAATCTAAAAGATTTGGGTATGTTGGTTGTTCAAGACCATGTTTGGAACAAAGTAACTACTAACAGAACTAAGGGTACTGTTACATGGTTTTATATGGACGAGTTTCATAAACTATTAGCTGACGAAAGAACAGCCAGCTACAGTGTCGAATTTTGGAAAAGATTCCGAAAATGGGGCGGAATACCTACAGGTATTACACAAAATGTAAAAGACCTATTATCAAGTCCAAAAATCTCAACGATTTTGGAAAACAGTGATTTTATTTATCTTTTAAATCAGTCGAAAGGAGATCGTCAAATCTTACAACAACATGTTGGATTTAGTGATTATCAAGCGAATTACATTACTAATTCTTCTGAAGGAGAAGGGTTATTATCCTACTCAGGAATTGTAATTCCTTTTAAAGATAAATTCCCTAAAAATAACAAATTGTATCCTGTAATGACTTCTAAACCTGAAGAGATTAAGAAGTTTAGAAAGGAAGGATACAATGTCTAAAACACCCAAAGAAGAAAAAGCTTTTAAAAAGGATAATACGAGTTTAAAAAAACGTGATACAATGGTTTCCTCTACTAGTGATAAACAATTAGAGAAAGTAAAAGAAGCCATTGAAAGTGAAAATTCTACACAAAGTCTAAAAAAGGATTTAGCTTCTGGTGTTGGTAGAGGACTAAAAAAAGGTGTTGATTCATTTCAAGAAACACTTGAACAAGGTGATTCTGAAGGTGTTAGAGTAGTTACAAATACAGGGAATACAACTCTATCGGTTGGGAGTAAAGTAGCTAGTAATCTTAAACAAAAACATAACACGAAATTAAAAATGAAAGAAATTAATGGTTTGTCTAATTCATTAGATAAATCCATTAAATCTTTAAATAAAACTATTTCTATTGAAAGTAACGAACTAGCCAACTTAAGGGAAAAAACTTCTGTTGCCGATAAAGACTTGAACAAAAAAATAAAGTTTAAAAAAGTTGAATCACCTTTAAAGAAAGAAAATGCAATTAAAAAGAATCAACGTAAATCTAATCAATACAAATTAAACAGGAAACAGCAGTTTGATTATAAGAAAAAGCAAGAGCAACTAAAAAAAGATAAAAGTCTGCTTGAAAAAAAAGAAGCTGATCTTGAAAGTAAAAAATCGGCTTTACGAAAAAAAGAGCAAGGCTTGAGCAACTTAAACAAGAAAAAGAAAAATGTTCTAAAGAAAAGAAGTTTTGCACAAAAAAGTTTGTCTGTTTCTAAATCTGCAATAAGTCAAGGTGCGGTTAAATATCGAGATAATTTAGAACAAGGTGATTCTGAAGGTGTTAAGATAGCTAGTCAGGGTGCTTCTGCTACTGCAAAGGCAACGAAAAAGCTAGTTAAAAGCACTGATCGAATGCTTGTAAAATCAAAGAAATTATCAAAAAAAGAAGTCAAAGCACACAAAACCGATTATGCGAAAATGAAATCTGAAAGCAAAATCAGGAATCAGTCAAAAAAAGGACTTCAAAAAAAAGCGATAAAGAAAAATATGTATTATTCCAAGAGTAATACATATGCTAAAAAAGCACCTGTAAGCCTAACTAGAATGATTGACAATGTGAAAAAGTTATTTAAGCAAGGAGCTGGTAAGCTTTTAGCTATTAAAAATTTCATTGTTGGTAAGCTGGTAGGGTTAGCTGGTGGCGGTTTGATCGCTATATTACCTTTCTTTGTAATTGGTTCATTGCTTCTCATGACAGTAGGTATATTGGGAGCTGTTACTTCACCACAATATACTGAAATTGCAACTGGATCACAAACCCTTTCACCAGAAGTTGAAAAGTGGCGGAGTGAAGTTGAAAAACAAGCAAAAGAACAAGGAATGGAACAATATGTTGGATTGATTTTAGCCATTATTCAGGTAGAAACTGGTGGAAAAGGTACTAAGGATATAATGCAAAGTTCTGAATCGCAAGGTTGGTCTATGAACACGATAGATAATGAAGTTGATTCTATAAAATATGGAATTTCTCATTTAAAGAATATTGTAAATATCCTAAAGAGTTATAACAAAGGTTATGAACAAAATCTAAAAGCTATGGCTCAAGCATATAACTTCGGTATAGCATTTGCACATTTCGTAGGAAAACAAGGCGGAGATTATAGCATAGACGTTTCAGAAAAATACTCAAAGGAAGTTGTAGCACCAAGTTTAGGAAACCATATAGGAGCTACATATCCATATATTAATGAAGTTTCAAAAGTCCTAGGTAAACCCTATTTATATTGGAATGGTGGAAATTTCATGTATGGAGAAATGGTAGCACAATATCTTGGTGGCGGTGGTGCTGGTACTGGCGATCTAGGCATTCTTGAAGCAACATTAGGACAACAACTAAACAACGGTGAATGTTATGGTTTAGTTGCGTATTATGTTGAGAAACAAGGAGGACCTCAACTGATGGGATCTAATAAATGGTATGCCTCACAGATAGGAACAGACTATGATTGGGCAAAATACGGTTGGGAAGTAATATTCAACCCTTCACCAGAAGATATAAAAGCTGGCGACGTTATAAATTGGAAAGCTGGCGGTATGTTAGCTCCTGACATTTACGGTCATACTGGCGTTGTAAGAGCTGTAGAAGATGGCGGTAACACTATTCATACTTACGAACAAAACGCTGGCAAAGGAAGAATAAATGCAAAGTATACACGTACTTATGACATGAATCCTATTGTTAGTATCGTTAGAAAAAAATAATTTAGGAGGGTAAGATTTCATGAGTGAGAATCACGAAGCTAAACAGTCTGAAGTTGAAAAACTTGAACTTAAAATTAAAAAAGGGGAAGAAAAAGTTAAAGAGATTCAATCTAAACTTGCTAAAGAAAAAAGACAGCTGAAAAACAACAAAGATAAACTAGAAATGCTTAAACTGAAGGAAGTTATGGAAACAATCAAGAGTAAAGGTCTAACGTACGAACAGGCTGTTGAAGTTTTAGCAAAAGAAAGAGGTAATCAGACTATTAATGAAGGGGAGAATCGTTATGAAAATAACTAACAAAAAGATTGGACGTTTGATTGCTGGTTTAATGATTTGCTCTTCTCTTTTAGCAACACCTCTTTCTGTGTTTGCTGAAGGAACAGATAGTAGCAAAGACAAGAAAACAGAAGAATCTAGTACTCAACAAAAACAAATTGAACAAGAAATTAAAGCTGAAACACCAGCAAGTGTAACAGGGCAAAAGGTCGAAGGAACAGGAACTGTTACTGATTTTGTTACTAGTGGCTCAAAAACATTCTATACAATTACTGATTCAGATCAAAAAACATTTTACCTAATTATTGACATGGAAAAAACACAAAACAACGTTTATTTCTTGTCAGATATTAGTAAAGCTGACCTTCAAGGTCAAACCGATCAGCAAAGCAAGGGTATAACAAATAATCAACCTACACAAAATCAAAATAATCAAGTTGAAACAACAAATAATTCTCAAGTTGCTAAAAAAGAAACAAGTACACCACAAAAGAAAAACAGTCCAATCACAATGATTATTTTAGGTGGTGCAGTTGCGATCTTCATAGGTTATTACTTCTTCGTATTTAAAAAGAAAAAAGCAAATAAAAACTCTGAAAACATTTCAAATGAAGACGAAGAATTATTAATGAATGAAGATTACGAAGACGAAGACGTGCTAGTACAAAATGACGGTGAAGAAAGCGAAGAAGAGAAAGAAGAAGAGAAATGATTTATAAGGCATATATCGGAAAACAAATGTTTCTTTTGCCAATGAAAGAAAATAAACTTTTTGCAAAAGTACCTAGATTAAATTCTAAATATGCCATTAATAAAGAAAATTATCATAGACGATTTGAAGTTTCTATGGTCGATAATGAAAATGTTATTGTTGAAAAGCAATATACCAATATATTTCTTTTAAACTTACTATTTCACGTTCTTAATGTTCAAGAAAAAGTGGTGGAAAAAAAGCAAAATTTCAATAACCCGTATATTATTGCTGAATTATCAAAATTGATAGATCAACCGTTAGAAGGCAAGCCATATGCTGAAATTGAAAATCTAGTTAGTGAATATGTTGAAACAAAGAAAAAGACCGTAGAAACTTGCAAATCTAGTACAAATACAGAAGAAATGATAGTTCCTGAAGAAAAAGAAGTCTATGAAACTAATCAAGTGGAATTTAACATGAATTGGTTGAGAGAACGACATAAGGAACTAATGAAAGGAGAATCGGAATGACGGTAAAAAGTAAAATCAAAACGTTCTTCTTACTTCTTGTCTTATTCGCTAGTTTTGTTCCTATAAGTATCAGTCATGCTGAAGAGAGTGGAAATAGTATTAAAGTTAATTTCGTAGCTGAAACAGGCGGGTTGTTAGAGAATGACGGAGAACTAGCTCGATCAATAACTAAAAATGTTGATTCTGGTACACCATTAGACAGTGTTTATCCCAAAGTTAAGCCTGACAATCATTACAAGTTTAAAGAATGGAAAAACGCAACTTCTTCAAGTGAAGAAGGAGTTATTGTAGGAAATATGGTTCAGGAGTATCGGGCGGTGTTTTACCCTGATTTTAACGATAATAATATTGACGATACGACTGAGAAAATCAAAGTTAATTTTGAACCAAATAACGATCAAAAAATCAATTCTATTGAAATTACTGTTGGAAAAACAGTTGAAGCACCTGAAGTGAAAAAAACAGACAGTATATTTCTTGGCTGGTTTACTGATAAAGAATTTAATAATCAATTCGAATCTGATTCACCAATAATTAAAGATACCACTCTATACGCTAAATGGGATAACGTAGATTCTATTTTAAAGAATAAAAACGTTCTTGTTATTAGAGATAAAGAAGTATCAAAAGATATTGAAAAACGGTTGAATGCACAGTACGAAAAGACAGTTTCTGAAAAGGAGAAATCCATTGAAGAATCAAAAAAAAGAGCCAATCAAACTTCTGTAAATGGCTTTACTGAAGTTCAACCAGTTTTTGAAAATTTAAATGATAGCAGTAGCTATGTTATAAAGTATCAAAGTGAAAATGGTGAATTTTTGTTTAGCTTGGTATTGCCTTACGGAAAGACAATAGAAACATACAATGATAATGATACTAAGATAAGCGAAAATGCGGTTAGACAAACGAGTACCATTAATTTAGATTCAAATATATATCTTTCAAATCAAAGTAATTTAGACTACTACGAAGTTAAAACAGTTCAAGAGAATGCGAAAGAAATTGTTAAAATCTTCCCTGTTCTAAAAGAGGAAAAGGTTAAGGAAGGAAAAGTATCCTATAAGGATCATATCGACTTAACAAATTCTGAAACAACCACAGCTAAAAATGAATTAGGTATTGTGTGGCTGCTTTTAGGTAGCCTTATCGCCCTTGTTCTTTTAGGTATAATTGCCTATTATGTTTTTAGAAAACCAAAAAATTTAAATCAAGAAGGAGAATAATATCATGGCATTTTTTCAATCAGGAGTAGGAGTTTTACAAACGTTAGTAACTTTAATCGGAGCTGGTTTAGGGCTTTGGGGTGCAGTTAACCTATTAGAAGGGTACGGTAACGACAATCCCGGGGCTAAATCACAAGGTATGAAACAATTTATGAGTGGTGCTGGTTTAGTAATTGTAGGGCAAGTTCTTGTACCACAATTATCAAGTCTATTTTAAATAAGACAAGGCGAATAGAGCTATTTATTCGCCTTTTTCTAATTTGTAGGAAGGAGCTGATACTTTGGAAGATTTTAAAAACTTTTTGAAAAAATATAAATTTCAAATAATGTTTGGTGTAATAGCATACGTTTTAATCAATTATCTTTGTTATTACTTTAGGGTCACATTTGCTGGCAATCCGATTGCTGGCTTTAATATGCTCGCAAGTAACCCTATCTATCTTTTATATGCTTTTCCACTTTCTTTTAATTCGTTAGACTTAGTAATTCCTCTTCTTTTTGTCGGCTTTATATTCGTTTTTATAGACGAGAAAAAAAGTAACAAAAAGAATTACAAAAAAGGAACTGAGTATGGCTCTGCTTCATGGGGCGATCCAAAAAAAGAGCTGGAAGGTATGGACGATACAGAAGATCCATTCAACAATATTATTTCTTCTCAAAATACTAGAATACGGCTTGAAGACGGTAAAACAAGTTTTGATAAAAGAAGAAATAAAAATACTCTTGTTGTGGGTGGATCAGGAAGTGGTAAAACACGATTTGTTGTTAAGCCTAATCTTTTACAAATGAATGCAGATTTCGTTGTTACCGATCCTAAAGGCACGATTGTAAATGAAATAGGAATGGCTTTGAAGAATATCGGTAAATATAAAATTAAAATATTTAATACTGTAAATTTCAAGAAAAGTATGCGCTACAATCCTTTAAGGTATGTAAAAGACAATACAGATATTTTAAGATTAGTAGAAACTATAATTGCTAACACAAATGGGTCAAGTGAAGCTGGCGGTCAGCAAAGACGTGATTTTTGGGTACAAGCTGAAGTATTGCTCTATCAAGCATATTTGAGTTTGATAGCTTCTAAATTTCCGAAAGAAGAACAGCATTTAGGAACATTAGTTGACCTAATTAGCTATTCTACCGTTAAAGAAGACGACGAAAACTATAAAAATGCTGTTGATTATTTATTTGAAGCACTTGAAGAAGAAAATCCCGATCATTTCGCTGTGAAGCAATATCGAGGGTTCAAATTGGCTGCTGGAAAAACAGCGAAAAGCATACTGATTTCTTGTATGGCTCGCTTATCACCGTTGAACATTGAAGAATTTAGAGAATTAATCTCTGAAGACGAATTAGATTTAGAAAGTTTTGGAGATTCAATAGACGGAAGAAAAACAGCTTTATTTGTAATAATTCCTGATACTGACCCAACCTATAATTTTATCGTTTCGATTATGTATACCCAAATGTTTAATTTACTTGTTACAAGAGCAGACGAAAAGTATAGGGGATCGTTTCCTACACATGTTCGATTCATATTGGACGAATTTGCAAATATTGGTTTAATACCGAACTTCCAAAAATTAATAGCTACTATTCGATCAAGGAATATGTCGGCAACAATCATTCTACAAGCATACTCACAACTAGCTGATCTCTACAAACAAACTGGTTCAGATATTATAGTTGGTAACTGTGATACTTCAATCTTTTTAGGTGGTAAAGAAAGCAAAACAATTAAATCACTAAACGAAGAACTAGGAAGACAAACAATCAATGACTATAATCTTAGTGAACAGCACTCTAACACGAAGAGCATATCAAGACAGCATAATAAGCTTGCAAGAGATTTAATGACTAAAGACGAGCTGTTAACAATGCCTAGAGATACATGTATTGTACAAGTTATAGGGAAAAAACCAATCAAAGATAAGAAATACGATTTGACGAAACACCCTCGATACAAATTTCATTATGTTGCTTCTGAAACTAAAAATGGTAAAGGAAAATACTGGTTTGACATTGAGAAGTATTTAGACGCTTTAAGAAAAAAGAAAGCTGGATAATAAAAAGCTCTGTATGGGCTTTTTATTTTTCCAGCTTTTTATCTTTATTTTTATCTTTGTTATGGTTGTTTTTGGTGATATGACTGTCAATTTTTTTTACGCTATCTATGCAAAATAAATCGCTTTTTTCTTTCTCTGTCAATTTTTCTTTTTTTTTCAGTAAATTCTTTATGCTGGGATCGTCAAGCCTATCATTTATTTTTGCAAGAGCTAGTATGTGGTTAACCTCATTCAAATATTCTTCTTTGGCTAGCTTTCTATCCAACTCGTTTTTTAAGGCGTTTTTAGGGTTTTTAAGAGGAGTTTCATTCATTTGGTATAATTCCTCACCTTGACGATTAATCAGCTTAATATCCTTGAATATTTGCTTCTCATATAGGGTTTCAATATTATCGGGCAAATTATTTACAATTGTATCGTGAATATCTTTAGGAGTGTGTCTTGCCGTATCTGGATTTTTAGAGTAACCTTCTTCATATCTTTTATCAATTGCAAGCGAAGATAATTCTTTAGACACTGCCATTACATATAGATTGACTTCATATTTCTTTTGTTTCAATAATTCGGCAGTTTTAATTGGTGTTTCCGTTGTTCGTAGAGTACCTTCAATTATTAAGTTGTACTTTAAATCGCTTAATCGGTTAATTAGGTACTCTGTGAGTTCGTTTGAAAAAGGTGTGACCTTCTCAATGTAGTTCTTTCCGTACTTTTGAATCAATTGGTCTAAATTGGGGTGTGACTGTTTAAAACTGTCATTGTCGATAACAATGACGTTACCGTTTAGTTCTTCAGAAATGTATCTGTGTAAGGTAGTTTTCCCAGCGCCAGCTTGCCCGCCTAAAAGGAAAGCTTTAGGATTACTTGTTGAAACAACGTCTTTTTTATCCGTTAACAGATCAATCCATGTGTTAGCAATATTGATAAAATCTTTTCGGTTGTAATTAATATCACTCATTTTTTATTTTTCCTTTTAGTAGTTTTTTTCAATATTAGCTCAGCGGATTCTCTAGCTTCGTTAACAGCATATTCAATTTCTTTTAATTCATACTTTAATTCTTTAAATTCTTCAATTTCTTGTAATAATCGTTTTTTTTCGTTGTTTAATCTTTCTACTTCTTCCATAACTTCAGGTACTTTATCATTACAATCTAGTATTAAATTTTCAAATTTTTCGTTCATGCCGTTACCTTCATAAGATTCTAAGATAAAGCGTACACGATCAGTCATGCGGATAGTTCTTTGAAAGCTTTTCTTTTCTTTGGTTGATAAGCTCATGACAATCTCCTTTCTTTTTTGGTACTCAAAGAAGCGATTAAATGCCATGGGATTTTCGATCAGTTGAGTACCGAGAAAATGGTACTCAACATTGGCAACGTCGATCGTTCTTCAGGAAGAAAAACGAGTACCAATATTTAAGCAACACTTTTAGTATTTGTGATTGAAGAAACGTATTGGCTCATTGATTTCCAGTAGTCTTCAGTTTGTTCTAGTTGTTTTTCGTTTAATTTAAACAGATTGAGGTTCAACATTTCTTTAAACTGTAAATATAAGGTTACGTATAAATTGTTTGGTGAATTTTTAATATCAATTTTTTGTTTTGTCATATAGCCAATTAATCGAGCAGTAGTACCTTTTGACAACTCATTTAATTGTTCGATTTTAAATGTTTGGTTGTAATCATAGTTATTATTCATTACTATTCCTCCTTTGGTCGCTAATTTATTCGTCAAGCTGATTAATACTTCCATTGATCCAAAAAGCCAATAATTCACTCATACTCATACCATAAGCTTTAGATAGTTTTTTAAAATTTGCTTTATCTGTGGGGGTTAACATGAAGACACTAGTTTTCTTTAGCTCTTTTTCTTCACTTTTAGGAACAGGTACGACATTTGGCATAACTTTCTCCTGTTTATTTCCTAATTCATTTTTAGCTTTCGCAAATTTGTTTTGGGATTCCATAGTTCATACATTCCTTCCGATTGTTAAGCAATATTTTTCGTTATTTTTTCAAACACATTTTCTATGTTGTCATAGAATTTCTGGTGTTTCTTTCTATCGTTTTCACTCATTAAATCATACATTTCAAAAATACTTGTATCTTCTAATAAGCTCTTTCGCATAAGCTCTTTTGCTTGTATCATTCCTAGATAATTCTCTTGGAGTTCTGCCATTTCTAAGAATTGTTTGCTACTGTTTGTACGGTGATCTACATTGTTAGCGATAAGATATGCTTCAGCTGTAACATACGTTTCTCTTGTACGCACATCAATTAATTCAGCTTTTAAGTAATCTAAGGTATCTTCCAATTCTAGCCATGCTCTAAATCCGTTTCTTGAAGGCTCTGAAACACCAATAACCATATCAGATACAGCTAGGAAATTTGCAGTGACAAGGCTTGTATCATTATGAGTATCAATAATTACATAATCGTACTCTTCTAGCATTTCATAATTATCTGCAATCCACATGTAGAAAATCATGCAATTGTTCTGCCGAGATTTTAAATCTAATTTATCATCGTCTAGCATGACAGAACCTTGAAGGAAATCTAAGTTTTCAGTGATATTCTGAAATTCTACAGGTTTTTTGTTAAAAATGTCAATAACGGTACTTTCTGTATCCATTAATGATTCTTTTTTAAAGGACTGACTTAAATTAGTTGAACGATCACCGTCAATTAGCAAAACTCTTTTACATTTTCTCATAGATAACCACTTTGCTAGATTATACGATAACGTTGATTTTCCAGTACCGCCTTTGTCGATATTTACAGTGATAAATTTTGTCATTTCGTCATTTCCGCCTTTCTGTTAAGTAAAACATTATTCCAGTCATTATTTTGTGGGAAGTTCTTTGTAAATTCTATACCATTAAATGTGTATTTTGATAACATTTCATAAGCAGAACTACCAGCATTATCATTATCAAAACAAGCATTTAAACTTGAAACAACTTCTTTAAGATTCATGTGTTTAATACCGTAGTCGAGAAAATGATAAACTTTTTCAACTGCTGTACCGTCAATAGAGATAAGCCAAAAGTCGCCTTTTTCTTTTAGTTTTTTTTCAAAGAGTGTATAGTAACTCAACAAATCAATGCCACTTTCAAAGAAATACAAGTTTTTAGGTTTTCCAACAAGATAATTAAATCCCCAATATCTATATTTTTCAGCTGTTGGTGCTACATATTTAATGTAGTCACGTTTAGTTTTATATTTTTCTTTTTCTTCTGGTGTAAGTTTTTTTGTGCCTTGTTTACTAAATCCTACGATTTTTTCTCCTTGATACCATTTAAACACAATTTCTTCATTGTTATTCTGTGAAATGAGATTCAATGAAAAGAAGTGTCGTACTATCCTGTTTGGTATTTTTCTTTTTGCAACTAAATACTTTTGTGCTTTAAGTGGTACAGTTTCTTCTTTAACTCGATAATTAAAGGTTTTAGGATATGCTTTTTGTGGCTTTTTAAATGATTGTAATGAGTTATTGGATAAATGGTTCTCAATGCTCGTTAAAGCTTCTCTAACACTCATATTGTGCATGATTTGAAGGTATTGAACTACTCCGCCATGAGAATTTTTTTCAGCACGTCTACTATTCCAAACAAAATAGTTTTTCTTGATATTTATTTTTAAACTATTGTGATCTTTGTGCTGGTAGTAATTCCTTCCTACTTGTTCAAGTGGTTCACCTATGGATAATAGATAATCGACAAGCGGTAGGTTGTAGAAATCAATTTTATTTTCGCTCATAGTTATCTCCCCTCGGCTTCATTAATAATTTTGTATATTGGTACTCGTTTTTATTCCTGAAGAAGCGCCCTGGCAATAGAAAACGAGTACCATTTTATAGTTTATTTCTGGGTATGGTTTTTTTCTCTTCTTTTAGCAGTTTCTTGTTTACTTTCTTCTACTCTGAAGCTAGAAATACGTTTAATTTCAGTATAAATAATTTCTCCTGTTTGACCATCAACCTTGCTGTAACTATCCATATATCCTTCTAAAGTAATTGGTGAACCCTTTGTTGCAAAGTCAGCTAAATTAGTTGCAATTTTATTATTTCCTGTATCAATTGCTGTGTATGTGATATATGCAATTTGAGGTTCTCCGTTGCTATCCTTAAACGGTGTTTTTTGAGCTATTGTAATGCTTGTCACTAAATTACCCTTATCGGAATAATTAGCTAGTGGTTCTCTGGTAAGTCTTCCTTTTGCAGTAAAGTGATTGTCTAATGATAAAAACATAAATATCTCTCCTTTGTTTTAATTTATACATATATTATAGCATGTAGATATATCATATGCAATAGATATATGCTATAGGAATATAATATGATTATAGCATATATATAACCAACTTTTATCGAATGAAAATAGATTTAAATTTGAAATTATCGCTGTAAATATCCGTTAGAATGTTATCAAACATTTCAGGAGTTAAGCTAGCGGTGTTTCCCTCGCTATCATGAGAAAATATAGCTATATTTCCAACAATGTTCATTTCTTTCGATCCTGAATAAATACTAGTTGAAAGTTTTTCTCCTGAATGAAGTAAGCTCTCTTCGTCAACCCACAAATCAATTTCAGGCGCCAAGGAGATAACCGCCACTAATTCGCAATTCAAGGCGGAGTAAAGCTGCTCTAAGAAATCGTTTTCCTCGATTTCTAGTAGCTCTACAGAAACGGTTTGAGAATCTTTTAAGTAGCGTAAACAAATACTTTCGATTTTAAGATTTAAAAAACCATTTTTTTAGGAACTTTGGCGGTGCTGGTGGTTTGAATCTTTTAAAATTCCTATCGGGTGAAGCACATAGTCGCTCCTTTCTTTTTTTAGTTATGGTTCATTTTTTCCAGTGTACTTAGTCGTTTGCTGTGGTTATAAAAAAGACTGAAGCATGAGAA
>Ga0153985_1000202_pt1 | contig 18080 bp, 15 predicted proteins | sample TSGA069MetaG_FD_104715 | JGI IMG/M metagenome (GOLD analysis project Ga0153985, IMG submission 104715) | Attine ant fungus gardens microbial communities from Georgia, USA - TSGA069 MetaG | ecosystem: Host-associated > Fungi > Mycelium > Unclassified | place: USA: Georgia, Alexander Wildlife...
CCAAATCAAGTGAATGATGTTTTGTTTCAAACGGACGGCTGTTTCTAACTCTTGGGCAGAAAACAAGAAGCCACCATCGCCAGATACAGAGATCACTTGAGTATTTGGTCGCACGAGCGCTGCCGCGATCGCCCATGGCAAAGCGACCCCTAAAGTCTGCATGCCATTACTAAAGAGCAGATGCCGTGGCTCATAACTGCGGAAATGACGGGCCATCCAAATGTAGTGGCTGCCGACATCCACCGTCACCGTCATGTCATCGGTCACTTCTTGTTGCAAAGCATCAATGATTTCCAGGGGATGCAAGGTATTGTTGCTGCCTTCGACATCCGCTGGTTTTTCATTGAGTTTGGTTTGCAGCGTCGTTAAATAGTTTTGAGCGTCTTCGGTCAAGTGATACTGATCGATGGCTTTTGATAGTTGTTCAATAATTTTCGCGATACTGCCCATCAGTTCAACTTCTGGCTGCATAAATGGATCGATCTCCATCGGTACTTCATCGATGACGATCACGCGGGCATCTTTTTCCGCATTCCAGTTGCGAGCTTCGTATTCGATCGGGTCGTACCCCACAGCGATCACTAAGTCGCTGCGTTTCAACAGCATATCACCAGGCTGATTGCGGAACAAGCCGACGCGGCCAAAGAAATGCTCTTCTAATTCACGAGAAATGATCCCAGCGCCTTGGAAGGTCTCTACGACAGGCAACCCAGTTTTTGCAACTAAATGACGAATCGCTTGTGTTTCTTTCACGCCTGAAGCCCGCATTCCTAAGAGTAGGACAGGCAGCTTGGCTTCTTTGATCCGATCGACGAGTGCCTGGATATCTTCTGCATCGGCACTGCCTAATTTAGGCGAAGATAGTGGTTTGATCGCTGCCCCTTGAACGGTTCCGTCCGTCACATCTTGAGGAATGGATAAAAAGCTCGCCCCTTTTTTCGCTGTTTTTGCGATGCGAAAGGCGTTGGCAATACTTTCAGAAAGGGTTTCAGGATCTTGGACTTCACTGCTGAATTTCGTGATCGGCGCAAACAATGCCGCATTATTCATGCTTTGGTGGGTCAATTTTGAAAGGTCAGAACGCTTCACTTGGCCTGCTAGTGCCAGGACGGGATCACCTTCGGCAGTTGCCGTGACCAACCCAGTCGCTAAATTACTGGCTCCTGGTCCACTTGTCGCAATGACGACTCCTGGCTCTCCTGTCAGGCGACCGATTGCTTGTGCCATAAATGCCGCGTTTTGTTCATGTCGTGCCAAAATCAACTCTGGTCCCCGATCACTCAACACGTCAAATACGCCATCGATTTTTGCACCGGGAATCCCAAAGATATAAGGCACCCGATGATTTTCTAAACTTTCAACAATGATTTCTGATCCTTTTGCACTCACTGTATTACCTCTTTTCAAAAACTGTATTAATCACAATACATATAATAGCACTTTCTATTTATTTATCAACGAAAAACACTTATTAATATCTGTACTATAAAAACGTAGTTTTTTAGAGAGCGTTTGCATCTGCTTCAGACCGCAGGTGTATGTCTTTCCATTTTTCCGACAAAAAAAGGAGTGGATCGCTCCACCCCATAAATCCTTTACTGTATCAGAACACCTCTAAAAAGAAGCTTCTTTTGTCGGTTTTTTATTCTGCTGGGACATTTTTTTCCGTCAGCCAACCGACAGCCAGTGTCATGGCAGCTCGTGCAGCTTGGGTCTGATCCATCGCATTGACCATCACAAAATCATGGATGATTCCTTGCAGACGTGCTTGGGTAACTTCCACGCCAGCTGCTCGTAAATGCTGCGCATAGGCTTCCCCTTCATCCCGCAAGACATCTGCTTCCCCCGTAATGATCAACGCTGGTGGCAGATCGGCTAACTCCTCTTTGGTCGCTCGTAAAGGAGAAGCGGTAATTTGATTCCGCTGTGTTTCATCCGTCGTGTATTGATCCCAGAACCATTGCATCCCTTCTTTGGTCAGAAAATAGTTTTCGCCAAATGCTTCATACGAAGGCGTATCAAAGCGGGCATCTGTCACAGGATAGAACAATAATTGCTGTGCGATCGGAATGCCACCACGGGCTTTCGTTAACAAGGTCATAACAGTCGCCATGTTCCCACCTACGGAATCGCCAGCCACGGTCAAACGGGTAAGGTCTAAGCCTTTGACATCGACAAATCCCGGTAATTGCTGCAAGACCGCATAATTTTGTTCGATCGCCGTTGGGTATTTTGCTTCTGGCGAACGACTGTATTCAGGAAAAATGACGATCGAGTTGGTTCGTACCGCCAATTCACGGATCAATTTATCATGAGTTGCGGCACTGCCGAAGACCCAGCCAGCACCATGGAGATAATAAATAACAGGGAGAATCGCATGATTTCCTTCGGGACGAACAAAACGAACATTGATGGCCCCCCACTCGCCTGTATCTACGGTCTGATCTTCTATCTCAACCGCCAGTTTATTGACGGGTGACTCTTGGACTTGTTCCAATAGTGCGCGCCCTTCTTCTGGTGGTAATTCATAGATCCGTGGGTGCGGTGCATTTGCCTCACTAAATTCAACGGCTGCTTTTTCCAACGAAATTCTATCTGTCATACGATTCTCTCCTTTTGTTTGAAATCGTTCGTGTTGACCTTAAGGGTACCACCAAGTCATTCTGATGCAAAGAATCTTGCTTTCTTCTGTTTCCAAGCATTTTGTTCGACAAAAAAGGTGGTTTTTGCACTCTTAACTGCCTTGCCTTCATGACCGATAACTGTAAGACACTCGCTGTGTAAACTTCCCAAAAAACTGAAAGGCGTAGGTAAGTACGTATGAAATTCACATTAGATGAAACACAAAATAACCGTCTGCTCGCTGCTATTTTTCAAGAACTCGCTGTCATAGTCTTTGATCCGCAAAAAGAAGTTGTTTTCGCCAATGCCAACATGACTGATATCCTAGGGTACAGCCAAGAAGAAATCATTGGCTTGCCGCATCGGACCTTTTGTTTTGACCATTATGCTGCCAGTACGGATTACCAAGCTTTTTGGAATCAACTGCTGTACTCAAAGCAACGGTTTCAAGACAAAATCATCCGAAAAAACAAACAAGGAGAAAAACTGATTTTAGAAGGAATCTACTTCCCCGTCCTCGATGAGCAGCAAGAAGTCGTCAACGTCGTCAAAATCGCTTTTGACATTACCCAAAGAGAACAAGCCTTAGCGGTCACTATCAAAAAAGTGCAAGAAAGTGCTGCTTCCCTGACACGACTTTCTGCCAACGGGCATCAGCAAGTCGATCATTTGTCAGAGAACTTGGCGCAAGTCAAACGGCTGTCTGATCAAAATCAAGCAACGACCCATGCCTTAGAAATGGATAGCCAACAGGTGACAGCGGTGCTGCATGACATCGACCGCATTGCACAACAAACCAAACTGCTATCCTTCAACGCTTCCATCGAAACAGCACGGATCGGCGAACAAGCAGCTGGCTTTCGGGTAGTTGCCGATGAAATGCAAAAATTAGCCGAACAGACCAAGCAGTTGACCCAAACCATTGCCGCAACCATGCAAGCCATCAACCAACAAGCCTTAGTCGTGTTAGATAGTACCGAGTCGACGACTATGAAAATCAGTGATTCGCAAAAAAGTCTCGCTGCCGTTTTGCATTCTTACGACACGCTGCGAACGACGGCCAGTCTTTTAAACGATGAAGCCGAGTATTTAACAGAGACCAACAATGCTGAGTTGGAAACCACATGAAGTGAAAGAGAGCGCCGCTGTTTGCGACGCTCTCTTTGTTTTTTGACCAATAAATTGATTCCCTATTTGATTTCATCGATACTCAGCACTAGCCAGTCTCCCACTCTTGCAGCAACTGCTGTAATTCTTGCAAAAATGATTGGGTCGCAAAGCCCAATGCTTGAAGAGGAACACGATATTCCTGTTGAATCACCAAAAAGCTACTAAACATTTTATGCTGGACCTCAAAACCGAGGTTTTTCCAAACAATCCAGGAAAAACTGACTATTCGTTTTTCTTTCTTTTCGTACGTGCACAAATACACTCGTTCAACGCCAAAAAGCAGTCCCGCATTCGCTTTCTTGCCAGTCATCTTTGACGTTAGCAACGCAAGAGGGGTCTCCGTTTCAGGCACTTGAAAACTAGCGAGGACTTGTCTTTGCCATTGCCTTGGTAGCACTTGTCTTTCTCCAGAAAAATAGAACAAAAAATTTTGTTTTTGAAAAAAGGCAGTCAAACGATTTTGTCGCTGGTTGCGCTGATGGATGGGCGCCCTTTGAATCGGAGACACCTGGTTTCTTGACGTTGGTTTTGGCTGCTCTTGTCCAACGAAAACGCCGGCTGATGGTGCGTCTTCCCTAAGAGCAGCAGACGACAAACTGATTTTCTTCAAGAGAGCCGTCAGCTGGGTCAGCGCAAGCTGTTTGTCCGTCAGGGGACTGGACTGGGCAATTTTGGCGTGGTCAAAGGGCAATTTGATGACCATTTTGCCGCGGCAATACAGACAGACTGCCGTGCCGACACCCCAGTTTACTTCTAGTTCCCCTAAACAATGGGGACATTGAATGGGAATGATATCCACGAGATCATCCTTTCGTTTTGATGCATCGATCAGAGCTATTCGTTGTAAAAATACGGATCGTATTCCAGCTGACAAACGCCAGCAGCACTAGAAGAGATAAGCCATAAAAATCGAAATACCAAACCAATATTGCTAAGAAGAGAATCAAGGCAAATTCATACGCCATGTTTTCCAGACTGCTGTAAAATACTGTTTTTCGGACGAGTTTCTTTCTTCGGGCTTCAAATGTCTGCAAAATAGCTATTTGATCTGCCTGTGGCTGACTGAGTGCTTGATTCAGATCCTTTTTAAACTTTTTATGTTCTGTAAAGAAGTTGATTTTTTGCGTAATCAAAAAAAATGAAACTACTAGCCAAATGACAAAAAGCACGATCGATGTGCCAATCAAACTAAAGGAAACGGCAGGCATTAAAAATCCACCAAAAATAAAATTTAAAAGGGTCCCGGAAATTATTCCGAATGAAAAGAAGGTATAGCAGAATTGCCAAAGGACACTACTGGTCTTCGAAAAACTTTTCTTCACTTGCACCAGCTGTTCACATTCAGGAAGCTGGGTTGGAAAGAGACGTTCAGCATCGGTGCCATCAGCCACGAAAGAATAGGTTTGGTTTCCGTACTTGAATTCGCCAATGTAATAAGGAAAATACAGTTTTTCCGTATCACATTGTTTCGGAAAAAGAGTCAGTTGAACCTCATTGGCAACATCTGCTCCCACCAAATGGTCTTTGGCTTTTGCTTCAAAGACTTCCAATAGATGGGTATCAGCAAGTGCCGCTTCTCTGGAAATATCAAAATGCAGCACCTGAACGCCTTGGCTAAGTGCCGAAAACTGCTGCATATCCGTGCAATAGGCGGCTCCTTTTTGAAGATGCAGCGGCAGCTTACCATTGATACTGTAATCCGCTTCTTTTTGGGTATCCGTAGGGAAATATTCATTGAAAATTGTTGTGTTCCCGCTGTTATGTAAAGAAATGTCGGCAGTAATGCGCCCACTCCCCCTCTGCTGTTCCTCGTGGACATAGCTCCCTCTCACTTGAGCATCATAAGCAATTTGAAAATAATACATCGGGATAAATACACGTTTTAGATGAACCATCTCTAGCTCAAAAAAGATACTTTCCGAGATGGTGTCTTGCCATGCTAGTCTATTTTTCAACGCCGCTTCACATGCCTTTTCATCATAGGCAAACGGATAAAATCCTTCTTTGACGGTCCCTTGAATGCGTGACAACTCTTTAAGCGAGACGACTTGTTTTGTTTGTTCCTGGTTTTTTTGTTCCGGTTTGATCAACAGCTCATTTAAACAATACTGACAGACTGCTTTTCCTGAGTCCCAATCAACTTCTAGACGTCCCAGACAGCTGGGACATTGGATTTGGGTGATTTTCATTTTTTCTCCTTTTTTATGAATCGTTTTTTCTTTTCAACAAGATGGTTTATCAAAGAAACCGAAGAATGTTCCAAATAAGGGTAACGACCACGACCACATAAGCGAGCGTATCGAGCCATTCATAAAATTTCCTCATTCTTGCAAGATGCTTTCCACGCTTCTCGTAGTTTGCTAAAAAAGCTGTCCCAGCCGTTTTCTTACCTAATAATTCTCTTTGGCACTCATCTCTAAATTTTTGGGCTGTTTTGAGGTACTGTTCTTTTAGAAAGTGCAACACTATCCCCGATACTACCCAATAAACTGTAGTTGGCAGGGAACTCATGACAATCCCCCCTATGACAGCTCTGAACACTCTTCCTAGAGGGATCCATTCAGAAATGAATAGCGCCAAGATCATCAGGATCACACCTAACGTAAAAAAGAGTACGGAGGACCAGCCAAAAACCTTACGAGCTTTTGAAAAATTCGCAACCGTTTGATAGGTAGCTTGGCACTGTGGGATAATCGGCAGCTTCATTCGGTCAGGATCTTTGCCGTCGATCGCAAATTCAAAGGATTGCTCTTGGTACTTGAAGGTGCCCATATACAGGGGAAAGTAGAGCTCTTCTGTAGCACAGCTGATCAGGGAAAGATTTAGGTGCAGCTCTTTTAGATGATCGGCAGATTCTTTCTTCTGGATCACCGCATTCGCATGAGCTCTCAATTCCGTTTGTTTTTCAGAACCAAAGAGCGCCTGCTCTTGCTCAATATCAAAGGGAAAAACATGAATAGCATGTGCTGAGACTAGCTGTTGAAATTCCTTTTGATCGGTATTAAAGTGCGGTTTTCTTTTCATTTCATCATTGACCTCAAAGCTCTGAGGAATTTCTTGTTCGATCACCTCCGAACTGCCGCATTGATAGAATATAACCGTCTCACCTGAATGGTCACCTCGCTTCTTTTCCCACGTGGTCGTATGCGAGCCTTCCCATGCAATGGAATGGGTATCGTAGCCAAAGGCCCCCTCCCACTGCATCGTATAGGTCACCTGAAATTCATAAATCGGAATAAAATATCGTTTTACCTCGCTGACTTCAAGATGAACGATAATGTCCTCAGGAACTGATTCCTGTTGGATCAGCCATTTTTTCAAGGCATTTGCTACCTCGTCTTCATTAAAGGCAAACGAATAAAACCCTTCTTTGACTTCTTGAAAAACTACGGGAGCTTGTTCATTCGAAGCTTCTTGCGTTTGTTTTGGCGGCGAATGTAGGACTGACTTAGTTAAGCAATACTGGCAGACTGCTTTTCCTGTCTCCCAGTCAACGGTTAACTGACCCAAGCAGCTGGGACATTGGATTTGTGTGATTTTCATTGCTTCTCCTTTTGCACATACTGATTTTCTTATCAATGAAGTGGCTTGGTTGCAAGTGAGGGGGAATATCTTTTTTAAGGTGTTAGTTGGGGGAAGCAGCGAAGGAAAGCTGCTTGTTTGCAGGTAGTTGCTCGCTCTCATCCGTTTGTTCGAAACATTTTTTCCAGTGATGAAGCAAACAAGTGTATTTGTACCAAGAGCTGTTTAACCAAAAAAACAACCGCAAACGAAAAACAACCCTTTATATATCATTTTATAATAAAAAACATCTTAAATCTATTTAATATTGATAAAAATAATTGCTGATTTGCTAGTTGAGCTTCTTCCGTACGCTCAGCAACCCTTACTAGTCGGTTATTGATGGCGGATACGTTAGTAAAAATGTTATAATTAAATTATTCACAAGAAAGGAAATGAAAAAAGTATGGGGATATTTATTTTTGTTGTTGGTTTTTTGACAACGGTTGTAAGCGGAATCTTTTTTGTTCTTAGTTTGATCAAGAAAAGGCCGCTTCGCAACAAAATCGTTATTTTTATGGGTGGTTTTCTCTTATTGATCGGCGGGGTATTATTGACTCCTGCAACAACACCGGAGCTTCACGTAGATGAAGCAGACCTGGTTACGAATGAGCAAGGTGAAGCAGCGATCACTGGGCAAACCAATCCAGAAGCGCAACTGACGATCAACGGGGTGGAGGTTTCGCTGGCGGACGAAACATTTTCTTACACCGTGCAACTTGAAGATGAAGAGGAACAGGAATTTACCCTCCAAGCCTCAATGGGTGGAAACACCAAAGAAGAAGTCGTCACCGTCAAACCTTCTCGCGCATTTCTAGCGAGTTTGCAAGCTGAAAAACAAGAACAAGCAGCACTGGAAAAAGCCGAGACGGCACTGGCGCTTGCCGAAACCCAGCCAAACCAAAAGAATTACGACGAAGCCGTGACGCTGATTCATGCTTTGAGTAAAACCTACGAAGATTTCGCTACCCGGCTAACCGTGGTGGAAGAACATCTTGCCATCGGCAAAGCCCTCGATACTGCTGAAGCTTCCCTTGAGCGCAGTGATTTCGATCAGGCAAAAGAATTAGTTGCACAAGCGGTTTTGAACAAGGAAACGTTTGAAAGTCGGTTATCCACTGTAGAAACCAAGATTTCTGAGAAAGAAGCAGAAGCCCTCGTTGCAGAAGCTGTCCAAGCGGTGGAAGCGGCAGAGGCGGAGCCGACAAAAGATGCCCTTGCTCGTGCAGAAGATGCTGTCGCTCGTCTCAAGACCCCCGATGAGGAATTAGCTACTCGAACGAAAACAGTGGCGCAAACGATCACTGCCAACGAACAAGCAGCCGCACAAGCTAAGGCGGAGGAAGAACGGCAGGCAGCCGCCGCTGTGCCAGAACAAAGTCAGCCAGCCGCTGCTAGCAATCAAGCCCAAACGTCGGTCCTCGTTACACCAACAGGTTCGAAATATCATACGAGAAAATGCGGCAACGGTACCTACACGCCTGCCACTTTAGCAGAAGCGCAAAGTCGCGGACTTACTCCTTGCGCAAAATGTTTTCCGTAATAGTCACTAATATTTTGCAACGAAAAAAAACAAACCTCATTTTTGTCTAAGGTTTGTCTGCAGTCTAAAGCGGTTGTCTCGTCGGAGGCAGCTGCTTTTTTATCACTTGCTATTTCTCATCGTAAGAAAACTCGTACTCGTTTTGTTCATCATCGATCAGACGCTTGTCATTGTTGTCCACCATTTTGAATACTTTCTCAAAATCATCGCCAGTCATGCGCACTTCCTTTTTCTCTTGATCAATGATCACTTGGGCATTTGTTACTTCAAAGGTGTGCATAGTGCCGATGTCTGCCGCAGTCAGTGCTTTGCTTTTGGGAAACTCTGCTTGCAGTGTTTCGTTGATCTGCACTAATTGCGCCTCTTGTTCTTCTACCAAGTCCGCAGGTTCCTGATTCGGATCGACCAAAAAACTCAGCGTTTTATTGACAGTGATCCTTCCATCTTCAAATAGATACAAAGCATATTGTTGATGACTGTTGCTATTGGTCAATACTTGATTTGCAGCTGCAGAGTCAACCCCTGAGCGGCTGCAGCTTGCCAAAAAAAATAGCACCGCCAAACAAACGGTAGCAAACATTCTTCTACCTAACTTGCTTTTCGTTTTCATTTTTCCCCTCCTCGTTTTCCCTAAGTTTCCTTCTTTCATGATTTTTCGAAAACCCGTGGGTTTGTGTTTCCTGTCAAATTGAGTTATTTTCAGTATAGCATAAACAATTTGCTTTTATAGCTTTTTTTTATAGTGAGATTAATTTCACGCACAAAAAAACCAACCTTGTCGAGACAAGATCGGCTTTCTTTAGGATTGATTCGTTGAGATCTTTGAACGTTCTCGCTGGGATATGATCGCTGCCTATTGTCCAATTAGTCCGACAACAAGCCCTAAAACGATCACTCCTAGAAACCCATTCACAAGGTGCAGCCCAACTAATTTACGGGACTGTCCCGAGTAAACAGCCATCACGAAGGTGGCGACCCCATACACCCCTAGCCACAATAAGCAAGCGACTTGCAAGGAGGTCATCAGCCAACCATCATGATCGAATGTGACAAACCAATAGACGACTTGATAGGTCGCTGCCGATAAGAGAATCCCACCAACAATCGTGCCGCCAAAGGTAAAGAGCATGTCACCGGTCGTCATCTGCTGACCGTCCATCTTCTCTGCCATTCCTGATTCTTTCGCCCAAAACTTGCCCCACTTATGCATCGGGTTGTAAAGCAGACTTTCCACCACAACCCAGCTGAGGGTGCCGAAAATCAATGTCCAAAAATTAACCATTTTCGTTTTCTCCTATACTTTATTTTTAGCCATGTTCCTGAGAAGCGAAAAAATAGCCAAGCGGGCTGTTCCTTCTCCATCAGTTTATGCCTTAAGGGAAGGTTCTTCAACTTTTTCCACTGGTGTCCCCTATTTTTCGATGGTTCCAATAAAAACTAAGAAAAATGATCGTATACAGCAATGCGGTGAAACCTGTAACCGCTAATGGGTTAGTGATCAAGATACCGGCAAACAGCAAAAGCAACGCAAGGATCGCCCCGCCCAAAAAAATCGTATAGCCCATTTTCTTCTGCTTGCGTACCAAAACAAACGCCGCCACACTGATCAACAACCAAATCAGTAATACAGTATACGACAGGGAGCCTGCCAGATAATTGAAGAGTTTGTCGCCTAAAAAGTAAGAAAGAACGACTCCAAGATATAAAGTACCGCTGCAAAACATGATCGCTCGTTGGGGCACGCTGTTTTTATTCAGCATCGTGAAACGGCTTTTTTTCTGGCCATTGTTGCTTAACCGGAAAAACAACGTTCTTGAAGAAGCATAGACCCCAGAATTGATGGAGGAAAACAAGGCCAAAATGATCACTAAATTAACGATGTCGGAAGCAAAAGGCACATGGATTTTTTGAAACACCATTACAAAGGGACTGACATTTGGATCTGCTAATTGATTCCACGGATAAATGATCAGTAAAAGAAACATGGGAATGATGTAAAAAGCGGCAATCCGAGTCATTACTCCTTTGATTGCTTGAGGGATCGCTTTTTTTGGATTTTCTGCTTCACTAATCGTGATGGCTACTAACTCAGAACCGCCATACGAATAGATTACGACCAATAAAGAATTGATAAATCCTTTGAGACCGTGAGGGGCAAAACCACCATAGTCTGTCATTTGTCTCATCGTCGGTAAAAAGCCCAGATCAAAGACTTGCGTGGCAACCAGATAGAGACCCACCAAGATCAGCACAATCACCACACTGATTTTGGCCCACGAAAGCCAGTATTCCGTTTCTGCAAACAAGCGGACCGAAAACAAATTGATGATGGTCGTGAGTAGTGCCAAAATCAAAACAAAGATCCAAGCTGGAATATTGGGAAACCACAGCTGCAAAAAGCTTGCGGCAGCAACTGCTTCGGCGATGATGTTGATCATCCACATTGACCAGTAGATCCAATCAATGAAATCAGCTGTATGCAAGCCAAGATACGGCTGGACTAAGCCCGAAAGGCCATGTTGTTTTTGGTCAGATAAAACCAACTGTCCCAGTCCTGTCATGACGACAAATAAGATCAGCCCACAAAAAATAAACGCTAGCAAGACCGCAGGCCCCGCTAACTGGATCGCTTCCCCACTGCCTTTGAATAGGCCGGCACCGATTGCGCCACCTAGTGCCAACATAGTGATGTGTCTGGTTTTCATCTGTTTTTTTAATTGATTTTTTTCTGTCATACGTTCCTCCTCGAAAACCGTTGATCCTTCATACACAGTGATTCTCTCACTGTTGCTATTTTTAATTATATGAATGATTTTTTTTAACTACCTCATAGAGAATACCAGACGTTTCTGCTATTGCAACTAAGAATTGAAAAAATTATCTATTTTTTCTGAAAATTCTATCATCCTCTAATCTTTTTCACCCAAATCAAATCTTGGCGAACTTTTCTTTAGGTGAAGGTACTAAAAAAAGCCATCTCCCAACTTGTGGGAAATGACTTTCTGTCCGTTTCTTCAAGCAGGCTCGATGATCAATGGGTCGTAACCAACTCGTCTTTGATAGCGTCAGGGAGATCCTGCTCGGTCACCTCTTGATACGACTCCACATGTTTGCCCTTTGCATCAAGCTCTAGGTAGGCATTTTCTTTTAATTTTTGTGGTGCCCAAAACGTGATTTTTATTTTTTGTCCATCTTCATTGATTCCTTCTTGCGTATATTCATAGGCATCATGTTCTTGCGGCACGCCATACTCATTGGATGTTTTGACATAAACCTTTTTCTCCGGTACGAAAGGATTGAAACGATCCACCAGCTGAACCAGTTCGCTGGAATCATCTTTCGTAAAATAAGACCATGTAACCAATGTGACGGTCCCGATCGTTAACACGAGCAGGATCATACTAATTGCTTTTTTCAAGTGATTGTCCTCCGTTTTTTCTATCTACCTTCAGTATAAAAAAACAAGCGATAAATATAATCAAACTTAAGACGTATTTTTCCGTCGGTCATTGTGACTAAGGTATCAATAGAATATTTTCTGCTTTTTCCACCTAAATGTATAGACAAACAACTAAGTTACTCCTACAAAAACGTCCCTTCTCACAGGAAGACCAGACTGTTTAATAAGTATCGTGATTTTTCATTCTTTGTAGTAAACTAAACTGCAACAACTTACTTTTAAATACTCATGATTGAAAACTATAGAAAACCGAGGTGTCCCATGCTAGAAATCAAACTGATCGATCAAGAACACCAAGCTGATATCCGCTTGAAAAACGAACCCTTCTCCTTATGGGGGAAAATGCTGCCGTCTTATAATGAGGGCAACTGGCAGTACACGATCTGTAAATTTGCACCTGAAGACATTCAGACGATGCGTTTCCCAGATGAAAATTATTGCTATGATGAAATGAGCCGAAACAGTCTGTTTATCGGTGCTTATGATGATGGAAAATGCATTGGCTTAGCGATCGTTCAAGACGCTTTTTTCAAGTATCTGTACCTCTATGACTTAAAGGTCAACACAGACTACCGCAAGCAAGGAATCGGTCAACTGTTGATCCAACAGGCACTGAAAGCGGCCCTTGCCAAAGACTATCGCGGCATCTATACACAAGCGCAGGACAACAATCCTTCTGCCTGTCTGTTTTACTTGCGAGCAGGCTTTCGTATCGGAGGCCTGGATACGGAGGTGTACAAAGGAACCAATCAGGAAGGCAAAAGTGACATTTTGTTTTATTTGGATGCAGCGGAAACGGCTGTCAAAAAATAGCTGAAAAAAGAAAAAAATTCCTCCTGCCAGATGGTACACTTAAGGCAACAATGTTTTGAAAGGTGAGGAAGAAGAATGTACGTAGGATTTGATATTGGCGGAACAAGTATTAAATATGGGGTTTTAGATGAAACCGGAGTGATCCTTGAAAAATCAGCGATCCCCACTAGCTATGAGCCAGCCCAGTTTTATCAGGATCTACTCACGATCATCGAAGATGCCCAGAGCCGCCACACGATTGATGGCATTGGGATCAGTGCCCCAGGGATCGTTCAAAAAGACGGGTTTATGTTAACGGCTGGAGCCATCAAATCGTTATATGGTGAAAATTTTAAAGCAGTCTTGGAAGCGCGTACAGGATTGCCGGTGGCGGTGGAAAATGATGCCAATGCAGCAGCGATTGCTGAAAAATGGATCGGGAATGCGCAAGAGGTAGCCAACTATTTGTGTCTTGTCCTAGGCACTGGTGTAGGCGGTGGGATCGTAATCAATAATCAAGTCTACCGAGGTGCTCATGGCATGGCTGGTGAATTTGGTTGGATGGTGATCGATCAGCTGCCAGAAGAAGGCAATATCGAGGAAAGTTCCATCAATAAAAAAACTGCCGTCGTGGGCGGCTTGATTCGCCTCTACAATTTATCTGGCGCAGCAGTTCCTGGCTTTGAACCCACCCAAGACGCCAAAGAGATTTTTGACCGCGCGCAGCAAGGCGAAGCGTTGGCGCTGAAGCTGACGGACCAATTTCTAACGGATTTATCTGTAGGACTGATCAATTTGATTAGCTGTTTTGACCCAGAATTGGTATTGATCGGCGGCGGTATCAGCGCCAATCCTTATTTCTGGGAACGCCTGCAGGCTCGCTTGACGATCACGGAAACACGGCATGAAGCGATTAATTATTTGCGCGGACAAACCATCGCGCCTGTTCGTCCAGCGAAGCTAAAAAACGATGCCGGCTTGATCGGCGCAGTCTATCAGATCCACCAACAGCTGCACCGTTAAAAGTTCGGATATGCTATACTGGTGTAAATTGATTATCTAGGACAGCGAGGAACCAGCATGGCGCTTTTTGAACAATTAAACTTGAACAAGCTCTCTGCGGTAGAACAAGAAATCTACCGTTTTATCGTCAATCACTTAGAAAAGATCCCGTATATGCGTGTGCGCGACATTGCCGATGATGCTCATGTCTCTTCGACTTCGGTCTTTCGTTTTATTCAAAAAGTCGGCTTTCAGTCGTTTCCAGAATTTCGCTTCTATATCAAAAATCATTTAGAAAAAGCCCATTTTGACGCGCATCCTGAACACTTAGGTTTAGAAGCGCGCATCAAAGGCTTGAATATGCAGATCTTCCACCCTGATGCGGAATACCAAATACGAAAACTTGCCGAAGCGATGCGGGATGCCGATTTGATCTTATTTATGGGGATGGGGGCATCCGGTGCGATCGCGCAATACGTTGCCCGCAAGCTAGCCAGTCTCGGTTACTTTAGTATCAGCATTGATGAGCTGACCTACCCAATCAAAAGCTTTTTGCGAAAAGATCAAAAAAATGTTTTGGTTTTTCTGAGTGTCTCTGGTGAAACCAAAGAACTGATCGAAGTCATTACCGGTTTAGACAATCAAGCGATCGTGCAGAAATACTGCATTACCCCTAATCGGGAAAGTACGTTGGCACGCCTGTGCGATTATTCGATCGAGTATGCGATCAAAGAGGAACGCAAAGACATCTTTCTTGATTTGACTAGTCAATTGCCTTCAGTAGCGATTTTAGAAACACTGATCGGCTATTTACAAGATTATCGTTCCAACCCTTGATGGTTCAGTTTACTGAACCATCTTTTTTTGTAACACTGTGTTCCGGATGCGGAATTTTTTTCATTTCTTGAGAGATATGTACGGAATCCGTATCCGCTTACTTTTAGCCGCTTTCATTCGCTATAATGATGGCATCAATTAAGGAAAGGTGTTATTATTATGCAAAAATTCAATGACCTGTTAGACCGCTCGTTGGTACCAATCGCAACAAAGTTGAACAATCAACGCCACGTAGCAGCGATCCGGGATGCATTCATGCTGATTTTCCCACTGACCATCGCTTCTTCTCTCGTTATTTTGGTCAACAATATTTTATTTTCCAATGAAAGTTTCATCGTGCAATTATTTCAACTGAATCGGCTTTTTCCTAATCTGGAAAGCGCCCAGCAAGTCCTAGCTTCCGTGGCGAACGGGACCATCAACATCATGAGTTTATTCATTGCGTTTCTTGTTGCCCAACTTTTAGCCAAGCATTTCCAAGCAGATGCTACGTTAGTTGGTTTGACAAGTGTCGCTGCCTTTATGATCTTGTACCCGACCTCGTTTGCAGTAGATGATGTCAATGTGATCTCTACACAATATTTAGGCGCCCAAGGGTTGTTCGTAGCTATGATCGTGGCTTGTTTGGTCGGTGAATTCTTACCCAAGCTTTTCAAGGTCAAACGATTGCAGATCAAAATGCCTGAAATGGTACCACCAGCTGTTTCCCGTTCCTTTTCTGGCATGATTCCGATCGTGATCATCGTGGCAGTCACTGCTTTGATCAATTTCTTAGTTTTAATGATTGCACCGGAAGGCATCAATGAACTGATTTACAACGGGATCCAAAGTCCATTGCGGGATCTGGGGGGCAATGTCGTCGGTGTCTTGATCTTGGCATTCTTGCAAACCACGTTGTTTGCGATCGGGATCCATGGACCAAACACATTGAATGCGGTTCGTTCAGCGATTTTTACCGAACAAGATCTAGCTAACCTAGACTTTATCAACCAGGGCGGCTCCTTGTGGGACGTTCCTTACAAAGAAACCTGGGGCGTTTTAAATGATATGTTCGCAAATATGGGCGGAACTGGTATGACATTGGGCTTGATCATTGCGATCTTCATCGCTTCAAAACGTCCAGAACAACGTGAGATCGCTAAGATGTCCTTAGTTCCAGGAATTTTCCAAATCAATGAACCGATGATCTTCGGTCTACCGATCGTCTTGAATCCAATCATGATCATTCCGTTTATTTTGACACCAATGGTCAATATTTTGGTGGGTTATTTTGTCACTGTTGTCTGGCCGATCATGCCGACCCCAGCGATTGGGGTACCATGGACGACCCCAGGAATCATTAATCTCTTTTTAGGAACTGGAGGAAATGCGATCGCTGCGGTTGTCGGTGTCGTTTGTCTTGCGATTTCGGTCTTGATCTATTTGCCTTTCGTGATCGCCTCTAACCGTTCCCAGAAAGTAGAATTATAAGCAAACGAATGAGTCGAGGAGGAATGAAATTTATGTCCGCAAAAATGCCGAAAGATTTTTTATGGGGCGGCGCGATCGCTGCCCATCAAGCGGAAGGCGCTTGGAATGTTGCTGGCCGTGGAATGAGTACCGCCGATGTCATGACGGCCGGTGGCAACGGTATTCCCCGTAAAATCACCAAAGGAGTCATTGAAGGGGAATATTACCCGAACCATGAAGCCATTGACTTTTATCACCGTTACAAAGAAGATATCCAGTTATTCAAAGAACTGGGCTTGAAATGTCTACGGACATCGATTTCTTGGAGCCGGATCTATCCAACTGGAACAGAAGAAGAACCAAATGAAGCCGGTCTCCAATACTACGATGATCTTTTCGACGAATTGCAGGCAAATGGCATCGAACCCGTCATCACTTTGTCTCACTTTGAAATGCCTTATGCCCTCTATGAAGAATTTGGTGGGTTTGCTAACAAAGAAGTGATTCCCCTCTTTGTCAAATTCGCTAAGACTGTCTTTCAACGGTATCGTGACAAAGTGACGTATTGGATGACTTTCAATGAGATCAATAATCAAGCAGATGGGCAAGAGCCGCTGCACGTTTGGACCAATTCTGCCATGATCATCGAGGATGACAGTCAAAAAGAAGCACTCGTCTTTCAAGCGGGCGTCAATGAGTTGATTGCCAGCGCGGCAGCCGTGATCGAAGGCAAAAAAATCAATCCAGAGTTTCAGATTGGTTGTATGATGGCCTATGTCCCGGTCTACCCCTACTCTTGTGCGCCAGCTGATTTGATGGCATCCGTCAAAGCCAATGAACGGCGCTATTTTTACAGCGACGTCCACGTACGAGGCAAGATCCCAACCTATGTGCAAAAATATTGGGCAAAAAAAGGCATCACGATTGAGATCACGCCCGAGGAACAAGCGCTATTAAAAGCAGGAACCGTTGATTATATTGGGTTCAGCTATTACATGTCAGGAACGATCTCAACCCTTGATGAAGTGGCTGGCACACCAACTGAGGATATCCCGGGAGCAAAAATCGTGAGTAATCCTTATATCAGTGCTTCTGATTGGGGCTGGCCTATCGATCCAGTCGGGTTGCGCTATGTGTTAAATACGATCTATCAACGCTATGACTTGCCGCTATTTATCGTAGAAAATGGCTTTGGTGCTTACGATCAATTAACCGATGAACAGCAAGTCCATGATGATTACCGCATCACTTACCTGAAAGAGCATATCGAACAGATGGAAAAAGCGGTGGTTGAAGATGGTGTACCGCTATTAGGTTATACGCCTTGGGGGATCATTGATATCGTCAGCTTCGGCAGCGGCGAAATGGAGAAACGCTATGGCATGATCTATGTCGACAAAGACAATACCGGCAAAGGAACCTTGAATCGTTTGAAAAAAGATTCCTTTGCGTGGTACCAGCAAGTAATCGCCTCTAATGGTGAAACGCTCTAATTACTGCTTCCATGACTAACACAAAAACCGGCTCTATAATTTATGGGACTGATGAATCAGAATTGATTCTTCAGTCCCATTTTCATTTTAGGTATTAAAAAACATATCGTTCTCTAGTATGATTAAATCACCACAAAATAAACAACTGAGA
>Ga0153985_1000203_pt1 | contig 17914 bp, 16 predicted proteins | sample TSGA069MetaG_FD_104715 | JGI IMG/M metagenome (GOLD analysis project Ga0153985, IMG submission 104715) | Attine ant fungus gardens microbial communities from Georgia, USA - TSGA069 MetaG | ecosystem: Host-associated > Fungi > Mycelium > Unclassified | place: USA: Georgia, Alexander Wildlife...
CTAACGGCAATTCTAATTTAAATAGTTTTTGACGGCCTGTTCCACCAAATGAATCAGAAGCCTCCACCAATTCTTTCGGAATTTGGCGAATCCCCAAGTTGGTAAAACGTACGGTTGGCGGCAACGCAAAAATCACTGATGCGAAAACCCCGGGAACCATTCCGATTCCGAAGAAGGCAACGGCTGGGATCAAGTACACGAATCCCGGCATCGTCTGCATGAAGTCTAAGATCGGTGTGATGATCTTTTTCGCTGTCTCATTTTTCGCCATCAAGATACCTAATGGTACCCCGATGATGATTGACAGTAGACTAGATAAAAGCACCAAAGTAACTGTGCTCATCAAGTCGATCCATAGACCTTGATTGTAAATAAATAATAAGCCGATCAGAGTAAAACTCGTCAGTCCCCATTTTTTATTGGAGATAAAAAAGGCGGCGACCGTTAAGATAAGTATCAATAATAAGGGCGGAATCATCGTTAACAGATTCGTCATCCCATCCATCAAAAATTGTCCTGCATGCTGCAACGCTGAGAACAGTCCTGCAAATGTTCCTGTTAACCATTCTGTAAAACTTTCAACCCAATCTGCGACGGGCAAAGCTTGCTGTAAAAAATTAAACATTCAATTTCACCTCTTCTGTTTCTGTATCTGCCAACGCTTCTAAGACACTGCCGCGAATAACGACGCCGACTAAACGGTCGCCTTCGACTACGGCCAGCGGTGCCGGCGAATCAAAAATCAGATTGAAAATGTCAGTAACCAGCATATCCTTAGGGATGCGGCGGACATTTTTATCGATGACTTCTTTCAGTGTTAAATTGTTTTTGCGAGCCTCTAATGCCTTATCGGCTGTAAGACTCCCCTTCAGCTTACGCTTGCGGTCCACAGCTAAAAGCATGCTGACTTCTTCTTTGCGCATCCGATTCAACGCAACATTTGGTCCATCAACTTCGATATTCGTCGTCAAAGCAGGTACCATGATGTTTTGGGCCGTCAAGACCTTCGAACGATCCACGTCCTCAACAAAGTCTCTGACATATTGGTTTGCTGGATGGGTTAGGATTTCTTCTCCCGTACCGATCTGCATGATCTGTCCGTCCTTCATCAAAGCGATTCGATCACCGATACGCAATGCTTCATTCAAATCATGGGTAATAAAGATGATCGTTTTTTGCACGTTTGATTGCAGATCCAATAATTCATCCTGCATCTCACGACGAATCAATGGGTCCAATGCCGAGAAAGCTTCATCCATTAATAAAATCTCTGGATCATTGGCTAGAGCCCGCGCTAAACCGACCCGCTGCTGCATCCCACCGGATAATTGACTAGGATATTGATCCTTAAATGTTAATAAGCCCGAGTTTTCTAAAGCATTCTCTGCCTTAGCTTGACGTTCCGCCTTAGGCACGCCTCGGACTTCAAGACCGTATTCTGTATTTTCTAAAATCGTTCGATGAGGAAACAAACCAAAATTTTGAAAAACCATATTGATCTTATGGCGACGCACTTCTCGCAGTGCTTCTTTGTCCATTTTGGCAATGTCTTCTCCATCTATGTAAATCTCACCAGAAGTTGGATCGATCAAGCGATTTAATAAACGAATCATTGTGGATTTTCCACTGCCGGAAAGCCCCATAATGACAAAAATTTCTCCTTCATTGACTTCAAAACTTGCATCATATACACCGACAGTTGCACCTGTTTGTGCTAAAATTTCGTTCTTGTCGCGATTCTCTTGAATCATCGCAAGGGCTTGCTGGTGCTTCTTGCCGAAAATTTTAGTCAGATGTTCTACCTTAACTTTACTCAAAAAAATATCCTCCTCTAAAAAAAGTGACCATACCACCTTAACACCATGTGGTCACTTTTGTCAAAGAAGATGCTGAAAATTTTCAGTAAATCACGAAGCTCACTCACCAATTTAAACATATCGATCATTTGATATATTTTAACAGGCTACATATGCTAGTCCCCCAGCTTTTCCCTTCGCTAGTTTAACAACTGTTAACTATTTCGTGCGACATATTTATACCTTTTTGTTTACCCTCTAATAAGGAAGGCAAAAGAATATTTCTGATCCATCTTTTCACACACTGAATTGCACTCGGCAATCTGATAATAGATCCTTTAAGTCCGGTTTTGCTGCTTGCTGGCAAAAGCATTAAAATCTATTCTGACCAAGCCGTGAAAAATGACGAAAACTTTTTACGCTTATCTCATTAAAAAGGTGAAATAGGCAGTGCGTATTTCGTATACTGTTAAAAAGGGGGGGTGAAGGGCGTGACCATTCGACGACGACTGATTTTTTCCAACATCTTAATGATCATCATACCGATATTGTTATGCTTGTTGTTATCAACAATCTTTATCAATATCGTTCTTAACTATGCAGGCATAGAGGGCAATCTTCATTCAAGGAGCAATGATGTGTTTTACCAAACAGTCGCGGAAATGAAAAGCCTATCAACAGAATGGAAATATGCTGACGAGGAAAAAATCAAAAGTGATCTTGCTTCTTTCGATCTTCCTCAAAAAAGCAAGGCTGTTTCGATTGCTCTGTATGAAGGAAATAAGGAGCTTTATCAAGACGGCAATTTCACCACATCGCCTCTCACTACTTTGGCTCAGGAGAAAGATAAGAGCCGCGGCCATTATACTATCGATAATACTGCTCTTTTTACTGTTCAAGCCGGACAGTATCGCGTTTATCTTTATAACAAAGATCATGATTATGATAAAGACAATCGTTTTGATCTGATCAACCAAACAATCAATCCTGGCGTATTATTTGCTATATTCATTCTCTTTGCGATCGTATTAACAAATGGAATCTTGACAAGGTTCGTTTTTCGCAGCATCATCAATCCTTTGAACATCCTCGTCAATGGTGTCCATAAGATCAGGGACGGAAACTTAGATTATCGGATCACCTACGAAGGAAAGGATGAATTTGCCGAAGTCTGCAATGATTTTAATGAGATGGCAAGGCAGCTGCAGGAGTTAATCGAAGCCAGAAAAAAAGACGACGAGAACCGGCGAGAACTTGTGGCTGGAATTTCTCACGATCTTCGCACCCCCCTGACATCGATAAAAACGTATGCAGAAGGACTGGTTGAAGGTGTTGCCGCTACGCCTCGGCTGCAAAAAGAATACCTGGAAACAATCATTTCTAAAACAGATGACCTAGAACACATCGTTCAACAGCTCTTTCTCTTTTCAAAGCTGGATATTGGCGAGTTTCCCTTTTCTGAAGAGATCTTCGATATCGGTTTAGCTCTGGATAGTTTTGCAAAAGGAGCCGCAGAAGACTATGGAGAGAACATGACCGTCACATTGGAGAATACGACCCACCAAAAATATGTCGAAGCCGATCCTGTTCAATTGCGGACTGTTTTTACAAACCTATCAGAAAATGCATTAAAGTATGGAGCAGAAAAGGATAACCAATTACTGATAAAATCCTATCAGGAGAATGATCATATTACGATTATCTTTCAGGACAACGGCCCCGGAGTATCCGAGGATTCCTTAAACAAGTTGTTTCAAATATTCTATCGCGGGAATAAGGCGCGCACTAGTACTGGAAAACGGAATGGAAATGGTCTGGGGTTAGCCATTTCAGCTAAGATTATCCACCGCTTTTCAGGAACGATTCAGGCGGAGAACGGACCAGAAAATGGATTAAAAATCATCATCACATTACCAGTATTGGAGGGGATCGAGAATGGATAAAGTATTGATCATTGAAGATGACAAGGCAATAGCAAAAATAGAACAGGATTTTCTCACAATTAATGGGTATGAAACAAAAGTGGTCATGAACGGTCATTTAGGTTTGGAAGAGGCCCTTTCCAATTCTTACGATCTGATTTTACTGGATCTAATGCTGCCTGATATGGATGGGGTGGAGATATGCAAGCAGCTGCGGGAAAAACTCTCCATTCCTATTTTAATGGTAACTGCCAAGGTAGAAGATGCGGATAAAATCATGGGACTCGGTGTCGGTGCTGACGATTACATTACAAAGCCCTTCTCAGCAATGGAGCTTGTGGCTCGGGTGAAAGCAAACTTAGCTCAGTATGCACGTGCCTCTCAGCAAAACACCTCAGCCGTTTCTGAAGTTTTAGATTATGGGAAATTTAAACTAAATACCAAAACAAGACGCGTTTTTGTCGATAACATCGAAGTGGAGTTTAAAAACAGAGAATACGAGCTGCTCCTTTTTCTAATGTCTAATCCTGAGATTGTTTTTACTCGAGAAGCTCTTTACGAAAAAATTTGGGGACTGGATGCGATCGGCGATAGCCGAACCGTGGCGGTCCATCTCAGCAGACTGCGAGAAAAAATCGAAAAAGATCCCGCCAATCCGCAACATATCCAAACAGTCTGGGGAGCGGGTTATCGCTTTCGACCATAATTACTTTATAGATCCCAGCTGCAGCGAAATGCTCTTCAACTTGGATCTTTGCTTTTTCCAGACTTATTCCTTTGCAAAAGCATAGAAACTGCTTACTTTCGGTCACGAGTTTTTTACATCTAATTTTTATCGGTCGCTCGAACAATGATTATCGTTTGTTCAAGCAAAAAAGTACTGCTCAGACGAAGTCTTGCAGTACTTTTTGATTTTTACCTATTACTCGCGACGAATGATACGCTATCTAATTTCATGATAGCTGCTGAAAGCTGCAAAGCATATTCAATCACTTCATCCATATTAAAATATCTATATTGCGCTAATCGGCCGCAGAGATAAAGATTTTCCCACGTCATCAGCTTGTTCCGATAGGCTTCGTATTGTTTTCGATTCACCGCCGTTTCGATCGGATAGTATGGCTCAAGTTTATCCTTGCCAGTATAGGCACTAGGATATTCTTTTAAAATAGCAGTAACCCCTTCCTTGACTTGACCGGTCAATTGTTTAAATTCTGTGATTCGTGTGAATTTCTCCTCATTCGGATAATTAACGACTGCTGCCTTTTGAAATTGCGTTTTTTTGATGGTTTCAAAAGACATATCCAGTGAACGATACTCTAACCGGCCAAAGTGATAAGTCAACAGCTGGTCTGGTGCCCCCGTATAGATCACCGGACCTTTAAATACTTCTCCTTCAAATAGAATACGCCCTTCAGCTTCTAGTCGAAGAGCCGCATCAGCGGAAACTCCTAATCGACAGACAATATTCTCGTGATTCAGTATCTGCTTGAACAGCTCCGTATAACCATTCTTAGGCATAAACTGCAGCTCGTCTTGAAAATAGCGATCATCATAACTCAATAAAACGGGGACTCGATTGATTACTGCGGAGTCCACTTGCTCGACAGGAATTCCCCACTGCTTTGCTGTATAGTGGACAAAAACATTTTCAAAAATAAATTCGCCTAATTCTGCCAGCTCTTCATCTTGATGACCCGTCAGTTCTGAAACAGTGATCCGTTCCTTATTTGGGAAGGCCTGAATAAGCCTTTTCTTCAGCCGTCGGGCCGTCTTACTAGGAAACAGCGTATCTATCGAGGTAAAGTTGAAGGGGATCGGTACTTCTTCCCCTTTGATTCTTCCTAAAACACGGTGTTCATAAGGCTGCCAATCAGTTAAGCGGTCCAACCAGTTAAAAACAGTCTGATTATTCGTATGAAAAATATGCGGTCCATACCAGTGAATCATCAAATCATTCTTGTCCGGTCCATCGAACATATTTCCGCCAATATGCTGTCGCTGCTCTAAAACTAAAACCTTGAATCCTTTTTCGGCGAATTCTCTGGCACAAACAGAGCCCGCAAAACCCGCCCCTACTACTAGTACATCTGGTCTATTTCTTTTTATCATCTAAAATTAGCTCCTCTAGTCATTTCTTTAAATTAAAAAATCACGATATTCCTTTTTTACGGTTTTACCTTTTGAAAAGTGAACCCAAGCGAAAATAGCCGCACTCACGATCATGAGCAGATAAAAACTGAGTCCTCTTGAAATGCACAATGCAGCAGGCAGCAGCTTTTCACTAAAAACAGCCGCAAAAACCGTTGTAAAAACAAATTCAGCTACCCCCATAGAGCCTGGCAGCGGCAGCAGATCAATTGCCAAAGTGACGGCCGCCTGCAAAGCCATCAAGGACATTATTCCCACACTTGAAAGACCCAATCCCCGATAAATAATCCAAATCAATAGAAAAGGCAGACACCGTTGAATAAAGGTCATTAGTGCAACCGAAAGCAATGTGGTTTTATGTTCACGAAAAAAACCGATAACCTGTTGATATTCTGCAATTGCTGAAAGCCATCTCGTTTGCCGCTCCGGCGATTCTTTCAAAATACGCATAGCAGTCAAAAATCTCTCGATTTTTAAGATCAGCTTTTCCGCATAAAGCGGACGGAGCATAATGAATATCAGTAAGACAACCACAAAACTATTTAGTCCCAACCCAAGGTAAAACAACCACAAAAAATCACCGAAGTAAGCCGCGAGTCCTGTTGCCCAGAAAAGACTGAGCCCCGCTCCAATGCTTACCATCACCAGCTTATACAAAACAGCGAGTATCATCAGCACAGGCATACTCGCTGAGACCTTGATACCTGCACGCTTCATGTAATAAATCTGCATTGGTTGTCCGCCTGTCGCTGATGGAGTAATTCCTGATACAAAAAAACCAATGAACGACCAACAGATACATTGATACAATCCGATCCCCTTTTGAAAAGAGCGCAATAAATGCCAAATCATCACACCCTCTAAAATGACAAACAAGAGAACCGACAAAATACCAAGAATCAGCCACAAAAGACTCATCTCTGATAAAGCCGAAACCACTGCAGGAAGATCATTCGATTGAAGAAAAGTACTCACTGTCAGTATGATTAGTAGCAACAGCAGAACGATGCTGAGCTTATACTTACCAAGCATGCCCCTTCGCCTCCTTCTGCTGGACTTGATAACTGAGATATTGGGAAAATGACCCCTCATAAATCTGCTCAAACTGAGTCAATTCATAGAAATCTCTCGGTGTTACAAGCGAAAAATGTTTATCAAATAAAGAAATTGCTTGTTCATCAAGCAGCTTTGCTAAAAATGAAGAACACGTATAATGATTCTTTTGATGAAAAGGTCGGTTCAGCATTAAAAAAGGCAACCCAACAAGACAGTAGTGAATCCTCCAGCGTATTTCATAGCATGCTTCCAGCTCTTTTTGAATCCTTTCCTTTTGTTCAATTGAGCAAGGCAAACGAATGATTCTGTAAGACGCTGCAGGAAATTTGCGTAGAATCTTTTCTGAATCTTCTCTAACAAATCCGGCAAAATAGGGAATTGCCGGATTTCTTCGGTTGACACTATACGCTTGTTCAAATGCTTCATCCAATGCGAGGACAACGTGGCAATAGTCAATGCCAATGACTTTTTTAATAATGCTTGCGAAAAGTCCCGGTGTATCCACTAACGCAATATAAACTTCAGCCATTTACAGCCCCCCTTTTCAACTATTGAAATTTAATGACCGTTTTGGCTGCTCGGTAGCCCGTAACCGTCGCAAGACCCCCGATTTTCCCAGGAAGATAAGTCAGTCCGCCGACAGTTTGCAGCCGTAATTTCCAATACAGCTTCCGGTTGATATTCTTGATGTGGTTCCATAATTCCTTGCGTTTAGCCAAAGCTTCATCGGTCCCGATCAGCAACAAATGGATCGAAGAGATAGCCAACATAATCGAGATATTCCTCATCATGTACGTGGATAGCTTCGAAACCTCCACAGCGGCAAGATCGGTACATTCGGAGACGATTTTCGTCACTTTGATTTGCTGATCGATCCGCTCCATCATGACACTTTCGTTGATAGACTGATCATCACGACCAATGAAATAATGGTACAAATCAACGTCTAAATAGCAGATTTTTTTCACATAAGGCAGCGGTTGATAAGCGAATAGATTATCCACATAAAAAGTATTCAACGGCAGCTCTACACCGCTCTTTCGCAGAATTTCAGTATTGAAAATCAGCGCATGCATGATCAGGTATTGAGAAGGCGTAAAGCGTCCGATATTTTCCCATCCGCAAATCTCGTTTGCCTCAAAAACATTGCGATAATCCACCGTATGCTGCTTCTCATCATATAAATGGTCATAGACATAGTTGCAGACGATCATATCGACTGTGAGTTGATTTTCTTCCCAGTTCTTCATCTGGGAAAGGACGGAAGCAAGGCCTGTAATGTCTAGCCAATCATCGGAATCCACCACCTTAAGATACCGACCTGTGGCATGAGCCAAGCCGGCATTGACGGCTCCTCCGTGTCCTTTATTTTCTTGATGCACTACTTTTACGATCGTCGGATGAGCTGCAGCATAGCCATCAGCAATCGCTGCAGTATCATCGGTGGACCCGTCATTTACGATAATAATCTCTACATCCTCTTCCCCTGCCAATAATGTGTCCACACAGCGGGCCAAATAATCCTGAGAGTTATAGCTTGGTACTACAAATGTTAAATGTTTCATCTTTTTTTCCTCCACTCCATTGATTTAGATCAAAAATTTTAATCTAGACACTGTGAATGCCACAGCGTAAACAGTCAGTATAAAAAGAACGGCAATAAAAATGCAGAGGGCGACAAAGACAACTTTTTCTCCTTTGCTAAAGGTCTCCTTTTTTCGTTTAGCATCTTCATTTTTTTCAGAAAAAAGAAGTTTTCCACGAATTCTCATTTTTACACCTCATCTTTTACTTCTTAAACACAGTCTAGCCATCAAAAAACAATAGACAGCTACGAATTGTTAAACTGTTGTTAAACTAGATCAAAACAATTCTTTAACAGGTTTTGATGAAAATTGCCGCAACCGCTCAAAAAAATAAAGTCATAAACCTATTTCAGTAAAAAAAGAATGGTATCTTCTTTTTCACACCTGAACTCGGTTTATGACTTTAATGTAAAAAAAGGAAAGCCGCGGCTTTCCTTTTTCGGGATTATTTATCTGGGTAAAACAAATGCTGCATCCGCTGTAAGACCAGCTCATTGCCGACAAAAAACAAGGTATCGCCGGCACATATCTTGGCGTAGGGTCCGGGCGACAGCAGTAGCTCATTCTTTTGCTGAATGGCAATGATGGTCGCACCAGTCTCATGCCAAATATTCAAGTCATTGACTGTGCTTTCTAAGTGCTCCGCCTCTTCGGTCAACGTCAATTCGTAAGGAACAAAGGGCGCAACATTATGGACCCGCTTGGTTTGAGATAAAAGCTGGTTCAACAGCTCGCTGACATTATCCAATTCCTGCTTCTGTTTTTCAACGCTGGCTTGAATCTCATTTTTAATTTCTTGGATGGATTGCACATCTTGATATTTTTCAAAGTAAACCTGCGCCTTTTCTCGCGATAGGACATATGCTCCGCTGCCATGACGGACCTCCATGATGCCAAGGTCGACCAGCACATTGATCGCTTTACGGGCCGTTTCGGGAGAAACATTGAAGTTGCTGGCTAAAGTCGAACGTGCATGAATTTTTTCTCCTACTTGATAACGTTTGTCGGCGATCCGCTCAGCGATCTCTACCGCTACTTGCTGATAGCGCGGCAGCAAGACCCGCTTTTTGTTTTCCCCTTCCATTCCGATCCCTCTTTTTCTGCTGAATTCTTTTCAAGCATAGCATATTTTTTTTGGAAAAGCTTTAATCATTGCAAGAGACTAAAAATGAAGTTGTTAGTGTTTTCGTGTTTAGAATTTATTCATAGAGGCATAGTTTTCATAGCTATCCTTCGCAATTTTTGGCAAAAAAAGCTACGCTAGTTCAGATTATTTTTTCTAACTAGGAGTGATTCTTTGCATTTTGTGATAGGTATTATTGGGTTAGGGATTGTTCTGGCCTTAAGTTTCTTGATCAGCAGTGATCGTAAAAAGATTCGGTATTCGCCGATTTTGATCATGCTGGTGCTGCAATTTTTATTAGGTTTTATTTTACTGCGAACTACGGTGGGAACAACGATCGTTGGCGGCTTGGCCGGTGTTTTTGATGCTTTGCTGAGTTTCGCCGGCTCTGGTGTAGATTTTGTATTTGGCGGAATTGCGAATAAAGGCAGCTTTCCCTTTTTCCTAAACGTCTTGATGCCGATCGTCTTCATTTCTGCGATCATCGGGATCTTGCGTTACATTAAAATTTTGCCGCTCTTCATGAAGGGTGTCGGTCTTGCCCTCAGCAAAATCAACGGCATGGGCAAATTGGAATCTTATAACGGGATTGCGTCAGCGATCTTAGGACAATCAGAAGTGTTCATCTCTATTAAAAAGGAATTGCCGACATTATCTGAACAGCGCTTGACCTCCATGAGTATCTCAGCGATGTCGACTGTTTCCATGTCGATCGTGGGATCTTACATGGCACTGATCCAACCGCGGTATGTGATTACTGCACTGGTATTGAATTTGTTCGGCGGCTTCATCATCGCATCGATCGTCAATCCTTACCAATTGGAAAACGACGAATTAGTGATCGAAGAGGACAAAGAACAAACCTTCTTCCAAATGCTGGGGGAATATATCTTAGACGGCTTCCATGTCGCCGTCACTGTCGCAGCGATGCTGATCGGTTTTGTGGCATTGATCGCGATGATCAATTTCATTTTTGCTAAAAGCACCGGACTGACCTTCCAAGAAATATTAGGTTATGTATTTGCGCCGCTGGCATTCATCACGGGGATTCCTTGGAAGGAAGCCGTGGACGCCGGAAGCTTGATGGCAACCAAGCTAGTGACGAATGAATTTGTGGCGATGACTGAATTAGCCAAGGGCAGCTGGGATTTCTCAGCGCGGACAACTGCCATCATCTCTGTCTTTTTAGTTTCCTTTGCGAATTTCTCTTCTATCGGCATCATCTCTGGTGCCATGAAAGGTCTTAATGAAGAAAAGGGCAATCTAGTTGCTAAGCATGGCTTGAAAATCTTATTAAGTGCCAGCCTCGTCAGCTTCTTGAGCGCAATTATCACAGGCCTGATCTTTTAACCACACAAAACAACCGTCAAAATCCGTATATGTTGGATTTTGGCGGTTGTTTGATTAATCAGCAGCCTGACAGATCTGCATGAAATCTTGAAAAGTTGTTTGCTTTGCGAGTTTTTTTACTCGAGCAGCGTCGTTTAGCATCACTACTAGTTCTTCAAAGAGCTGCTCAAAGGAATTATCCCGTTCCTCTTTTAACGCCAACAACAAAACCAATTTAACTTTCTTTTCTTTCCATTGCAGCGGTTTTGACAATGAACAAATCGCCACCGAGTTCTTCTTCGCTTCACGTTTGATCGCATGAGGCAGCGCATAGAAATCTCCGAAGGCGGTACTGGATAACGTCTCCCGCTGCAATACTTTTTCTACATAATCCTTTTCGCAATAGTCTTTTTCCCATAGTTCCTGACAAAGGAAGCGAATCGCTTCTTCTCTAGTCGTAAATTCTTGCTGAGGAAAAAATAGTTCTTCTTTTAAAAATGTTGGTAACACAGAAGGCTGCTGATTTTCTTCGATCAAGATTTTTTGAATCTTGGCTAAATCAGAGTCTGTCAAAAAAGAGTCGTAGTGATAGATCGGAACAGTAGTTTTCACATCTAAGGCTTCCGTCGTTAAAATCAATGACTGATCTTTTGTAATTTCGTCGGTCATCGCAAAGATGGATTCTGCCACTGACAACTCAACTTCAAATTCCTGAATTTTATTCAATTGATTCCTAACGACTCGCTGATTGCCAACACCGTAAGGAGAAACCAGCAAGATACGCTTTTTCTTATGCATTCGAATATTTTCTAAGGCAGAAAGAAAATGCAATGAAAGGTACGCGACTTCGTCTTCAGGAAATTGGATGCTCAGCTGCTCTTGGAGAAAACCTGAAGCATAGACGCTCACATTATAGACAAAAGGAAATTTACTTTTGATTTCGTCTAATAATGGATTGACCAGATATTGCTTGTGAGCGGAGCGTTTATACAAAGCAGAAACATGGGTCATCAGATAATCAGTAATTTTTTCATCCTGAGTAAAATCAATGAAAAAAATCGAATCAATATTCTTCAATACCCCTTCAATGATTCGTTTCAGCTTTTTATCCGCCAAATCCTCATCAGAGACGACCGAACCAGAATAAAGTCGATAGATATACGCATACTCCTCTTCTGGTATCTCAACGCCAAAAACCTGTTCCAGTCGATCGACCATCGCTAAAGTCAGCTGCTTACTTTTACCTTTCTTTAACACAGCCTGCGATGGATTCAAATAGCTTTTCTTACTCACTCTTTCTAATAAAACCGCGATATGCAAAATAAACGAGATCGTTGAGAAATCATTGATAATAAATCCTTCCTCTTGATGGACGTTCACTATCACTTTCGATAATTTTGCTAAATCAAGCTGATCAAAATAATCGGAATAATTATCTAAACTCAGCTTGTTCGTTTCAATCTCTTGATTTAAAAATAACGTAAAGACGCGGCGCTTAGCTGCTTCGTCACCTTCAATAAAAAGCCGGTTATGCTTTCTTTTGATCATGAGCCGCTGATCATTTTGGCTAATCAGCGCGTTTAGCTCCTTGACCATCCGATCCAAAGTAGATTCACTGATGAAGAAATCATCGGCCAGCTCGTAAAAGTCACAATCTTTTTGGTCTAACAGTCTTGCCAGTAATTCAAATGAAAGATTAGGAGACTGCTTTTCGATCTTGGCCTGTTGAAATCGGCTGATTTCAGGGTTTAGAGAGAATCCTGTCCCCGCTTTTGAAAGGATCATCGGCTGTTCAGAAAGCTGGTTCAGCTGCTGAATATCATTTCGAATCGTCTTCGAAGAAACTCCCAGCTCTCTTGATAGCTGACTGGCAGTGGAAGGCTGTTGATTTAGGGACAATTTCTCTAGGATTTTTTCTTGTCTTTGAGAAATATTCACTATGATCCCTCCTCTAAATAAATGACTTTTAACTGATCGTTATCCCAATAAAAGCATAGAAGCCGCGAAACTTCTACGCTCTTATTATAACATTAGGCTGATTCTGTATCGCTCTCTTTTTCCAGTTGAACAAGGTTCTTCTCATACACCTTCAAGAAAGGATAATACAAAAGCCCATCTAAAACGATCAAGATCACGACTAACACGACAGCTCGCCAATCCATCGTAGAAAGAAACGCTCCGATCGGTGCCGGCATCTGCCATGAAAAGACTGCGAAAGTCTTCCCAACGATCCCCCATGACATGCACAAGTAAGTGACAATACCATTCAATACCGAAGTAAAAATGAATGGGAAGAAGAAAATCGGATTCAGCATTAACGGTGTTCCAAAGATCAACGGTTCAGAAATCCCGAATAAAGAAGGAATCAACCCGATTTTACCAACCGTATTTAACTGTTTTGATTTCGAACGCATCATTAAAAAGGCCAATGCTAATACTGAACCCGATCCGCCAATAATAACGAAGTATGTCCAAAACGGTGTTGTAAAAATATTGCTGAGATCATTGCCCGCCATTTTCTCTGCCGCATTGATCGATAAGTTTCCATCACGAATCGGACCAAGAATCCCTGCCAAAGCCGCATCATGAATCCCAAAGAACCAGAATAAATGGATCAAAAAGACACTGATGATCGTAAACGGCAGACTATCGGCCGCCTTGAAGCTTGGAGCCATAATATTGTATAAGAACTGAACCGCCGTCGTATCAAATGCGTGGAAAATAATAAAGATCACTGAAAAGAAGGCCATCAAAATCAAACCTGGAACCAAAGAAGCAAACGTCTCTGATAGCGAAGCCGGAACACTGTCCGGCATCTTGATCCGGCCAATATTTCTCTTGCGCATCCAATGGTAACCCTCCACCGTAACGATCGCGACAAAAAGTGACAGTAGAATCCCTCGCCCATCTAAAAAGCTGATCTCGACTTCTTTACCGTCCCAACCCATTTTCAATGGCGTCAATACAAGCATCAGAAAGCCGACAAGGGCAAACATGATCGGACGCAAAACGTCTTCTTTATAATGACGGCATAAGAAGTAGGTCACACCTACACAGATAAATAAGGCCATCGCACTCAAGGTCACGCCGCTGATCCAATTTAAAACCAAGCTGTTTTTTTCTGCAAAGCTGGCCCAAGCTAACAAAAAACCATTTTTCGTATCTTCCGTCACGGGCGGTGCATTCAAAATGATCGGAATCGAACCAAACAAAGTAATTGGCAGCATGGACATAAAAGCATCGCGCGTCGCTTTCAAATGACGCTGCTGACTTAATTTATTTGCTAAAGGTGAGATGTATTTATCCATCGTATCGCTAAATGTACTAAATCCCATGACTACTTATCCTCCAATCAATTTTTTGATATCCTCATAAACGCCTTTGCCATCCATAATGCCATATTTCATTGGCGAGATCGCCTCGACCGGAACCTCTACTGCCGCTTCGATCTGAGGTTTTAAGAAGCGGATTTGCGGACCGATCAATACTAGATCCACCCCCTCAAGATAATCTTGATATTCTGATTCACTATAAGCACTTACTTCCAATGTATGATCAGAGGCTGCTTCGATTTTTTTGGCTAACATCCCCGTCGACATTCCCGCGTTGCATACCAACATGATTTTTTTCATTTTTTTCCTCTCCTTCTTCAAAATATATTTCGGCAATTATTCAAACGACCTTCTCTGGATTTTTTCGCCGTTGCTTTCGATGATATCCTTGAACCAATAATATGAAGCTTTAGGTTTTCTGATCTGAGCATTTTCAAAATCCACAGCGACTAAGCCGTAGCGTTTCTCTACACCATTTTTCCATGAGTACAAGTCAAACGAAGCCCAAGCATAATAACCGCGAATGTCTGCTCCTTGATCCATTGCATTCATTAGGGCATTGATGTGATCATTCATAAATGAAATCCGATAGTCGTCGTTCACTTGATCTACTGTCACGTCTTCACGTACACCAACACCATTTTCAGTCACATAAATCGGCAGGTGATAACGATCCCAAGCCTCGATCAAGCCATCCTGCAAACCTTTTGGATAAATTTCTGTATCCCAAGCAGTAAACTCGCTGTTTGGATCTTTGACTTGTTCAAACCAGCCTTTGATAACTACCTTGCTCTCGCCTTTTTTCCCAGAATGATTGAACACCAGCTGCGTTTCGCCTTCGGTATAAGGCTTCACTAACGCCCGCGCATAGTAGTTTAGTCCGATAAAATCGACCGTATTTTCTTTGATAATCTTCAACTCTTCGGTTTTCATAAAGCTGATATCATAATCTTGCGCTAGCTTAGCTACAAGATCGATCGGAAACTCACCTAAAGCTGCGGTATCTAAAATCCAGTTGTTACAATAATTATCCGCATAGCGCATCGCGATCCGCGTTTCGATCGAATCATCAACACCATTGACTGGTGTGTAGCTGTGAACGATTCCTACTTGTCCTTGATAGTTCCCTGTCCGAAATGCTCGAACACCTAAAGCACTAGCCAGCATCACATTATAGGCACCGATCATCGTCTTTTGTACATCTTGCAGGCCTGGCGGATAATTTCCAATAAAGTAGCCGTTGGCAATAAACCATTTCGGTTCATTAAATGTCGTCCAGTTTCGGACCTTATCTCCAAAATGTTCGTAGCAGACCTTTGCTAAATGTTCAAAGGCGTAAGCCACTTTGTTATTTAGCCAGCCGCCTTCGTCCTCCCAATATTGGGGAAGATCCCAGTGATAAATCGTGACAAAGGGCTCAATATCGTACCGCTGACAAGCATCTAACAAGCGCTGATAAAAGGCGATTCCCTTTTCATTGATGTCTCCTTCTTTATTCTTGATGATACGCGGCCAAGAAAGAGAAAAGCGATACGAATTCTGTCCGCCTTCTTTCATCATCCGAATGTCTTCCTCAAAATGATGGTAATGATCACTGGCAATATCGCCGTTTTCCAAATCATTCTCATGCAAATAACGATCCCACATTGATTCTGCCTTGTCATCTACATCCCAAGCACCTTCACATTGATAAGAAGCTGTCGCTCCACCCCATAAAAAATTCTTATCCATTCATAGTCTCCTTCCATTTATACAACTCACCAAACTCACCGATCATATCAACCGCTATATCTGTTGATGTTAAATGTCCTTCAGCGTGAACCAGCAGTAAATCAACTTCATCCATGCGTTCTTCAGCAGAAAGCCGACGAAGCATTTCAGCATGCGCTTTATGGGCTAATTTGATTTCAGCCTTTGCTGATTGATATTTTTCTTCAAATAGTTGAAATTCGCCTTGTTTTACAGCCTGCAACGCTTCGTATGCATCACTTTTTGCATTTCCGGCATGTAAAATAATCGCCATTGAATCCATTTCTGTTCCAATTTTTGCTTCTCCCAAGTAAACTCCCTCCTCTTTTTCTATAGCTCAACTATAAAGCGTTTTCTAAAAGAGATAAATTTTTTATTTTCCACATTAAAGTGGAAATTCCTTTTTTCGAGAGTTGCGACGAAAAAAGAGCCGCACGCTCGTGCAGCTCTCTAAATGGTTTTTATTAATTTTAACTTGATAAAATGCCCTTCGGCAGATTCGACAACTTGTTCTATTTTATAGTGAGGAACAAACGTGGGTTCATCCACTTCAAATAGCGTTACCTCTTTTCCAAAGCCAGGAATACCTACAACTAGATTCTTTGTCCCTAAATGCAGCTGCATGACATTTTGCAGCTGCCCGGAAATCTCTAGCAAGGCTTTTTTGTCCTTACTTTGACGCCAATTTTGTTGATGCAGCAGTCGTAAGCCGCTCCGTAAAATAGTATTTTGAACGGTCTTCTGTCGAATGACTTCTTTCCACATAAGCCGCTCCTTAAGCAGCCTTTTCTTCCACTGTAACGGTTACTCTGACACCTAATTTACGACCGGCTTCAACCAGCTGATCGCCTACTTCTGAAGGACAATCTAAATAAAAGACAAAAGCCGAGTAATCCTTTGCGAATTTATTTAAGAATCGTTCTCCTTCCTCCACTAACGATCGCCCAGTAAGACTTTCGTAAAAAATAACTTGCTTATTACGTAAGAAGGTTTGTGGCATTTGCTTTTTCACGCCAACAACTGCTACTTTTTCCCCCTGATAATTTCGTTTGATATGATCCCATATTTGTTGTTCTGGTTCCGCTTTCTTTTCAAGAATAAACAATTCATTAACTCCCTTTCAGTTTTTAATTCATCGCCTGCAGGAAACAGCCCTGCTGCTGGTAAATCATGCAAGACCATCACCTCCCATTCTTGCTAAAAAAATAACAAACCATATTGTATCCATCATACCAGCTTCTTTTTTTAAAGCAAGCTCAAAAAAGCTATTTGACAAATTAAAGGAGTAACACTACTTCTGCAGTAATGCTTGATTTTCCTTATCCTCAAGTACAATATGAGCTGTTCATTATTGGTCTTATAATTAAACAAACCGCTTCATATAAGTAATCGGGATGACATTCACCTTACATTAACATTACGATTATGTTAGTAGCTTAGCAGAAAAAATAATGATAGCGTATTTCTTAAGAAAGCTGAATTTTTATTACATTCGTTCTATGTACATTTTGATTTCTAATGATCGCCTAACATTTAAAGGAGAGGGCTTTATGAAAAAATTACTATGGATCTATTCAGTAAATACTCAAGGAGTATATCTTAACAGCAGTGGTTTGGGAATGCTCTGGAATAGATCAAAAAAATTCCAAGATCAGCTCCGCGCTAGGATATCACCCGAATGGGAGCTTTTAATAACGAGCTATGATATTGACAATAATGATATTCCCAAAGCAGATATAATTATGTACAACGAAATGGACCAAGCCTACATAGCAGATGAGATAAAAAAGAGAAGCATTGTTATTTCGTTTCGAGATTTAGTCACTTGGGATTTCGATAATATCGAGAAGAAATTGGGCAGTTTTAAAAA
>Ga0153985_1000205_pt1 | contig 17746 bp, 16 predicted proteins | sample TSGA069MetaG_FD_104715 | JGI IMG/M metagenome (GOLD analysis project Ga0153985, IMG submission 104715) | Attine ant fungus gardens microbial communities from Georgia, USA - TSGA069 MetaG | ecosystem: Host-associated > Fungi > Mycelium > Unclassified | place: USA: Georgia, Alexander Wildlife...
CGAAACAGGACCTTGGTGGTTATAGCAATACAGGATGAGAGAAAATGTTATTTATTTTTAATTTCAATGAACAAGTTAAAGAGTATCAATTTGATGCTTACAAAATATATTTTACGAGGAGTATCAATCATGCAGATCATGACTTTGATACTCCTTTTATCTTATCTAGCTCTTTTAATGAAACAATATTCGTCATAAGGAACATTTGGACTATGATGTAGTTCGGCCAATTCAAAACCGAAATGTTCATAAATCGGTATATTTGCTTCTGTCATTGTTTCCAGTACAATATCTACCCCTTTCTTTTGACAGTCCTCCATAATGGGTGTTAGCATTTTCCGCATGATGCCAGTACCTTTCGCTTCTTTGGCAACAGCAATTTGAGCGACATAATAACTGTTTTTAGAATATTTTTTGTGCCATGGTTTTGCATAATGAATTTCTGCGATTCGTTTATTCTGCTTCAATAGTTGTTTTTGATCAGCCTTCGGAATTTCCTTTAGAATTTTTCTAGTACTTAATGAGGCAATAAATTGACGCAGCAATGTAAATTCCTTTGAAGGGATACTGCTGATTACCCCTGTAATAGGATTGCCGTATATCTGCACCTCTCCATACTTTAAAAATAGCGCGATCTCCGCTTGAATGAATTTCTTTAAAAGATCCTCAGAAGTATCGATATGTTCAGTTAAAAAATTGAAATGTTCAAGATTTGAAAATCGTTCATAAATGAAATCCACGATTTTTGGCAAGTCATTGGTTGTTGCTCGCCTCATAATAACCGCCTCCTAAAATACCGCTTGTTCATTTAGTATAGATAAATTAAACTAAAGAAAACTATAAATTCTACTATAGTGGAATTATGAGGGAGTGAGCAGCAATCGAGGGGAAAATCTTTCGACAGCTACGTAAAGAACGTGGATTAAGTATGCAGGATGTTGCAGATGAACAGAATAGTTTATCTTTTATCAGCAAGTTTGAAAAAGGAGAGTCGAATATTAGTTTTCATCGTTTGGAGCATCTGCTGGAAAGGCTAAATATTTCGATAGAAGAATTTCTTTATTTACGAGCTAGAGAAGCGGACTACACGACTTATCACTATCTGTCAGAACGAGCATTTTTCGTGTCTGACAAGTTTACTTTCTATTTGAATCAAATTTTTAAATGCAACGATGAAACGAACCACTCTCGTAATTTTTCTGAAGCGATTCCGCAGATGACCAAATTACAGAAGGAGATCAAAACAGGAACACAAAGTGAAGAATTTCTAAAACTGCTATGCCGCTTATTGTGTTTGAACTACCAACTCAATCATGAACGCGATCAGGGCGGAGAAGCAAATATTGACAAATTTTTTGCGGAGCTTCAACAACTATCTCAACCGGTCGTAAAGCATTTATATAATGTAGAAAATTGGGGTGTTTATGAAGTGCTGCTCTTTCGTTTTTTTCAATTCAGCTTTCCTGTGGAGACTGTTCATCAACTTTTACGAACAGCCGTTTCCCGGACTGAGAAAGAGGCTGGCGTTCAGTTAATGCAGTTGATGAAGTTCGAATTACTATTTGGCACATGTACGACCTTCATCAATTTTCGTAAACTAGGTTGGGCAAAAGAGGTTTTACAGGAAACCGAAAAATTACTTTTAGATCAAGGCGACTTACTAAATAGTACAAAATTGCTGTTCTACCAAGGGTGGCTAAAAATCATCGCAGATTCAATCGACGCTGGTCGGCAGAACTGCGAACAGGCGATTTCAATTTTTCGTATTTTGAAAAAACCAACCTGGCAGAAAATGTATGAGACACTATTTCAAGCTATATTAACCAATCGTGAGAATATCAACAAATGCATCATTTTTTCGTAATAAGACGGAATGAACACCCAAAATCGGATAAGAATAGAGTCATGAACGAATTTGAGTTCATGACTTATTTAAGGTCGAATGATGAAAAACTTTACATTTTTAAAGTTTATCATCATTTGGCTTTTCTTTTCTTAAGTATTTTTTGAAAAGACTTGTGTCGCTTTTTTAGAAGTGTGATCTCTTTTTTATAAAAGTTGGATCACTCTTTCTTAATCCTTAAGAAAAAAGTGAACTGCCGATAAACAAACGGGTAGCCTTAATCACAGGAAAAGCAGATTTTTATCGTTTTATTTCGAAAATTGATTTGTAACGGTTCAGTTCTTAATTTCTTTCAAAAATAAAGCGAACCGACTTAGTATTGCGGATGTATGCGTTGTCAAATATAGTGAGGATGTAAAGGAAATCCATCATAAAGAGGTGAAAAAATTGTTACAAGAAAGTATCGAGGAAGCCTACGTTCAACTTGATATAGAGGCAGAGGATTTTGAAACAGCGATCAAAAAATCGTTTGATCCGTTAGTTGAAAATGAGGCGGTGACTTCAGGTTATGTGGATTCGATCATTCGAATCTATCACGAAACGGGGCCGTATATCGTGATCACAAAAAATATCGCATTGCCGCATGCTCCAGTGGAGGATGGCGCAAACAAACTGGCTTTAGGCTTTGTTCGACTAAAGGTTCCTGTCGTATCCGGCCACGGAACCAATGATCCCGTTAAATATCTTTTTCCTCTTAGTGCAAAAGCGAGTGAAGAGCATATTGAACTGTTGTCGAAGTTAGCTGATTTATTGAGCCAAGAGGAGTTCATTGCGTTTTTAGGAACAGTTTCGTCAAAAGAAGATTTCATTGATTATTTTAAAAACCAATAAGGGAGCGAAAAAAATATGTATAAAGCATTAGTAGCGTGTCGAGCAGGAGTCGGATCAAGTTTGATGTTAAAAATCAAAGTAAATGAAGTGGTCAAAGCTAACGATTTTCCAATCGAGGTCGAACATTCTTCACTTGATGGTTTGTCTGGTTTTAACGGTGAGATGATCATTACTCTACCGGATGTCGCAGAAGAATTAGCGCAAAAAAATCTACCCTACAAATTAATCGGGATCGGCAACATCGTTGATAAAAATGAAATTAAAACAAAACTTGAAGCGGCATTAGCTGAATTAGGGTAAAGAAGGTAATGGGAGGGAAATAGAAAATGGATTTTTTAATCAGTTTTTTAAGCACACCAGCGGTTCTGCTAGGGCTAGTTGCGCTGATTGGTTTAGTCGCTCAAAGGAAAAGCGGAACAGAGGTATTAACTGGTACATTTAAAACAATTATTGGTTTTCTAGTTTTCAGCGCTGGCGGTTCGATCATGACCGGCGCGCTGCAAAACTTCAACCAATTGTTCCAAACAGGGTTTCATATCCAAGGAGTCGTTGCTTCGCCGGAAGCGGCTACAGCATTGGCTCAAACAGAGTTTGCATTTGTTACAAGCTGTACACTAATTGTCGGTTTCATCATGAACTTAGTGATTGCTCGTATCACTCCGTTTAAAAATATTTTCTTTACAACTGGGCATAGTTTATTCTTCGCTTGTGTTCTTTCATTGATTCTGAAAGCGCATCATGTGGCAGATATTCCTGCAATTGTTATTGGTGGTTTATTATTAGGATTCTTCTCTGCGGCATTGCCGGAATTGTGTCAACCGTTTATGCGCCGAATTACAGATAGTGATTCGACAGCGATCGGTCACTTCAATATGATCGGATACGCGTTATCTGGATATATCGGAATGTTGTTCTGCAAACACAAAGACAAAACAACTGAGCATATTAATTTTCCAAAATGGCTATCATTTTTCCGTGATTTCCTGATGGGTGTCTCAGTGGTTATGCTGATGTTGTTCTATGTTTCTGCACTAAAAGCGGGACGTCCTGCTGTAGAAGAACTTGCAGGAACGCAGCATTGGTTAGTTTTCCCATTTGTTCAGGCATTTACTTTTACAGCCGGTATGTCGATCTTAATGACAGGTGTACGGATGTTCTTAGGCGAGATCACAGCAGCCTTTGTTTCGATCTCTGAGAAATTCATCCCGAATTCACGTCCAGCATTGGACGTACCAACGGTATTTCCGTTTGCACCAACAGCAGTAATCGTTGGCTTCTTGTCTTCTTATGCGGCCGGTCTGCTTGGCGTGTTCATCATGGTAGCCCTTAAATTTCCAGTAGTGATTATTCCAGCCGCGCACATTTGTTTCTTCTCAGGAGGAACAGCGGGCGTCTTCGGAAATTCAACTGGTGGTTGGCGTGGCGCAGTTGTGGGATCATTTGTGATCGGCCTATTGCTAGCCTTTCTGCCAACTGTTCTTTACCCACTGTATGGAACACTGGGAATTGAAGGATCAACCTTCCCGAACATCGACTATAACGTGATGGGAATTCTATTAGATAAAATCTTGTCATTATTTGGCAGATAAAACCAACAGACTTAGTAGAAATCTGCTAAGTCTGTTTTCAAAAAAGGAGAGGTCAACAAATGGAGATCGCAACAAACAAGCTGGATGCTTATATCGAAGTTCTTCAACCAGAAATCAATCAGTATATCAGCCAGTTGGATAAAGAAAAAGTCGTCGAGGCATGCGAGGTTATTTCCGAATCGAAGAGAAATCATGGGCGTGTCCATATTACCGGGGTTGGAAAACCAAGCCATGTGGCGGAATATATTGCCGCACTGAATTCTTCAGTGGGAACACCGACGTATTATTTAGATACGACAGAAGCAATTCATGGTTCGGCCGGACAAGTACTTCCCGGGGATGTCGTCATTGCTATCTCAAACAGCGGACAAACAGAGGAACTAAAGCGAACAGTGGAATCTATGAAACGATTAGACGCAAAAATCATTGGTGTCAGCGGCGGAGAAAATTCATGGCTGAAGGATCATTCGACCGTCTTTCTTTTGGCAGGAGTTAACCAAGAAGGCGATGATTTGAATAAGCCGCCAAGAATCTCTATTATTGCTGAAATTATTGTATTGCAGTGTCTTTCGATTTTGCTGCAGCAAGAAGAACAACTAGATTTGGACAAGTATTATCAATGGCATCCCGGTGGTGCATTAGGCGAATCAATCAAAAATTTAAAGGAATGTGACCTGTAATGAAGATAAAAGGAATTATTACGGCAATGGTGACACCGCTATCAAATGATGGAATCAATGAAGCAGCGACTCGCAAGCTGGTTAATAAATTGATTGATGACGGCGTCCACGGATTATTCATTTTGGGAACAAACGGTGAATTTTACGCGCTCAGCGAAACAGAAAAATTAACACTAGTAAAAATCGTCGTCGATGAGGTCGCGGGACGAGTCCCCGTTTTTGCCGGGTCTGGCGGAATTTCAACAGAAGCTGTTATTGATCTGACAAATAAATTTGAAAAATTAGGAGTAGATGCGGTTTCTATCATTACTCCCTATTTAATCAAAGTCAGCGATGATGAATTGATCCAGCATTATCAACGCATCGCGGCAAAGACAAACGTACCAATTATTCTTTACAACATTCCAGCAAATACCAAAATTTCGATCAGTGAAAAGGTGTTCAAGGAATTAATAAAGGTGAAACAAATCGTTGGAATCAAGGACAGCGGCGGAGATTTGGAAAATTTCCAAATGTATTTGAACTTAAATGATCGGGAGGATTTCTCTGTTTTAGTCGGCTCGGATTCTTTGATTTTACCAGCTTTGCAAAGAGGTGCAGACGGCGCGGTTGCAGCGACTTCGAATGTTTTAACAAAAACTGATCTGGGTATTTATCAAGCCTTTTTGGAAAATAGAAGCGAAGAGGCTCAAGTTCTTCAAGAGAGTATCAATGAATTTCGCCGTATCTTGAAGCTGGCGACCGTTCCGAGCGTGTTGAAATATAGTTTAGCATTGACAGGGATTCCTGTTGGAGCGCCTAAAAGCCCAGTTTGCCCTGTTTCTTCGGAGTTGGACGCTGAAATTTGCCGCACATTGAACCAATATAGGGAAATAGAAGGGATGGAAATATCATGCAAAAAGTAACAACCCTGTCTCGAATCTATCAAGAAAAATTAATGGCGATTATTCGAGTAGAAACAATCGAGCGTGCTCAAGAAATCGTGGATGGCTGTCTCGAAGGAGAGATCTCTTGTTTAGAAATTAGTTATACAAATAAAAATGCCGGCGATATTATTGAACAATTGAAAGAAATCTATCAAGATAAAATTATCGTCGGAGCTGGAACAGTGCTTGACAGTGAGACCGCTCGTCACGCACTATTAAAGGGAGCAGAGTTCATTATCGCTCCAAATTTCAATTTAGAGGTGGCGAAGCTCTGTAATCGTTACCAGATTCCTTACATGCCAGGATGTACGTCGATGACAGAGGTCGTTGAAGCGCTGGAGGCTGGTGCGGATATGATCAAGGCCTTTCCTACTTCTTCCTTCATTGGCCCTAAAGTAGTCTCTACGATTAAGACTCCGATGCCTCAAGTACCGGTTCTTTCTTCAGGCGGTGTTACGGTAGAGAATATTACAGATTGGATCGAAGCTGGTGTAGACTGCATGGGTATCGGCACCCTATTATCCAAAGGAACAAAAGCAGAAATCGCTAAAAATGCGCAAAGTTTACGCCAAAGAGTTTCAACACTGCAGAAATAAAAATAGACAGGAGGGAAAGGCTATGCAGAAAATTGATCAGAGGACACGTCAAGTATTAGTAAAGCTGATTGAGAAGCCTGTCATTTCTCAAAATGGTTTAACCAATCAGTTACAGTTATCAAAGGTACAAATTGATTATGTGATCACAAAGGTCAATGAATTACTTTCTGATGAGGCCCTTCCTCCTGTTTGGTTTGATGGGAATTATTTCCATCTTTCAGATTCAAGCCGGCTATTTCTCGTTGATTTTTTCTCTAACGACACGGTTTATCGTTATTATGAAATGGATATGGAAGAGCGAAAGAAATACATTTATTTGATGCTGTTTTATCATTGCGAAGACTATTTGTCAGTGAATCATTTTCTAGCAGTTTTGGAGGTTGGGAAAACGACCTTTATCAATGATCTAAAAAAGGTCGAGAAGGAACTGGAGTCTGTCGGTATTCAAATAAACTACGATCGAAAAAACGGGTATTATCTGGCTGGCGACGAGGCCGTCTTACGTTACCACCTAATGAAGCTGATCTTGGAAGATTTTCGTTCGGACAATGGCCGTTTTCTTTGGGACTATTTTTTATTTAATGAAAGTTTGATCGAAAAGCCGGCTATGTTCCAGCAAATTGCCAATGAGTTAGCGGACTATTCGATTACGTTGGTAGAGAATCGTCTGCTTGAGTTTAGTTATATGCTGATCTTTCTGCTGCCGCGATTGCAACGAGAGTGGTCCGGTTTTTATGATAGATACAGCTTTCAAACGTTTTATCAAATGAAAGAATACATGTTTTCCAAGAGTCTACTAGCAAAACTTTCTGTTGAAAATAATGGTGCAATTTTGTATATTTGTGGCTGGATGCTTGGGATGGCGATTGGAAACGCGGATGAAAAAACGCCAGATTCCTCGATTATTCACGAATTGGTAGAACGAATTTTTGATCGTTTTGAACAATTATCCGGTATTCGTTTCAAAGATAAGCATGCTGTGAAAAAACAATTATACAGTCATTTTAGACCCGCATATTACCGCCTGTTCTTTCATTTGCCAATCATCAATCCTCTGAATAAAAAAATCATTCAGGAATATCCGGATCTATTCCAAATCGTCAAGGAAACAATGAAGCCTATTGAAATATTATTTGGAACGATGATTCCTGATGAGGAGATTTCATTTTTAACGATTCATTTCGCGTCATTGATAAATGATAATGATGAGTATCAGGTGAAACGTAAAGTTGGGATCATTGTTTGTCCCAATGGAATAGGCAGCTCTGCAATTATTTATAATGAGTTAAAAAATCTTTTTCCCGATATGATTTTTATTGGGCCTATTGAAACAAATGAGATCTATCAGAAAAAACAGGAATACGATATGATCTTTACAACGGTTCCGAATATGCGACTCTATTCGTTGAAAAAGCCCGTGTATACGGTTAACCCGATCATGTCGATTGATGAAAAATATAATCTCGTTCAAGAAATTCAAAATAGCGGTAGGAATTATTCAAATGATTATCAATTTGAAGAACTGATTTCAATCATCACTAAGTATGGGGAAATAAGCGATGAACTTGGGTTGAGAAAAGAGTTATTGCGACATATTCATCAACCAAAGGCGCATAGTCAGGAAGTTCTCACCTTTAATAAAGAAGAAAACGATGATTTAAGTTTAATGGATATTCTTAAACCGGCCTTTATCCAACTAAGACTGTCAACAAATAGCTGGGAAGAAGCATTTTATGTCGCGGCGACACCGTTGATCGAATCAGAGATCGTCAGTCGCAGCTATATAGATAAAATTATTCAAACAACTTATGAGGAAGGTCCCTATATGGTGATTTCTGATCAGGTTGCGCTGCCGCATGCTCGACCTGAAGATGGTGTCAGAAAAGTTGGTTTGGGAATCACAGTACTTAAAGAATCAATAACGATATTAGGTAAAACGCCGGTGAAATACATTTTTACATTGGCCGCAGTAGACAATAAGAAACACCTGTCCGCTTTGGCTGAGTTAGTTGCATTAATTGATCAGCCAGATTTTTTTAAAATGTTGGATTCAGCCTCTACTCCTGAAGAGGCTTATCAAAGAATCATGGATTTCCTTTAAAAGAATAAAATAAATAAGAGAAAAGTCGTGTTCCATTAATTGGGTACGACTTTTTTGTGACTGAAAAAGCAGACCGTTCGTTAAGTTTTATACAAGCGTTTTCTTTGTTTTGCCTAAGCGAATCTTGCATAATATAAGAAAATTTGATTGGAGTGAATGAAATGGCAACGATGGTGTTTACAAATTATCCAGTACGAGATGTGAAGGCTTCGACAGAATTTTATGAAAAACTTGGATTTAAGAAAAATGAGGATTTCTCCAATGAACAGGCCAGTTCGATGGTGTGGGATGATAATTTTTGGATTATGTTGTTGAATCACGAATTTTACAGTCAATTCCTTAAGGATAAAAAAATTGCGGATACACAGGCTTTAAGTGGTACGTTAACGGCCTTTTCTGTTGAGAGTCCTGCGGTGGTGAGAAAAATTGCCGAAGCGGCAAAAGCAAATGGCGGGGACTACTTTGTTGTAGATTCAGGGATGCCTGAGGATCAAATGTTTAGCTTGGAGGTATTGGACCCTGATGGCAATCAATTTGAACCCGTTTGGATGAAGATGCCGTAACAAGAAGAATCACGGAGCGATCCGTGATTTTTTTATCTTCAAAAGTTTTTTAATCAATCTATAAATTTGGCTATTTTAAACAAGATTATTAATTGGTTTTCTAGAAAAAGCAGTTCCCGGCCCAAGCAAATTCAAAATTGATTCGTTAGATTAAAGGTCTTTTTTTAATGAAAATGAGTAAATGACAAAAACCTGAGCGTATAAATTCCCCTTTTTTTATTTATTACTTATCATAATGACAACGAAATAATTAATGAACGATTAATTTTTTAATCAAGAGGGATGATACGTAACAATGATACGAAACGATTTTTTTGAAAGCCTGTTTGATCGGAAAACTTTGAATCAACGACGCATGATTTTGCTATTAAACGCTGCCAACAGACGTTGGGTCTCAAGCCAATGGCTGGGAGAAAAGCTGGAGTTGAGCAAGCGGATGACTTTGAGTACGATCAATGATCTTTCTGACCAAATCAATCAATTTCAACCAGAAAAATATTCATTTCAACTATCGAAAAGTCGAGGTGTATTTCTTGACGTTAAGAATGACGCCGATGTTTATGAATTAGTCACATTTATAGTGGGTAAATGCTCAACAGTCAAGATGCTTGAGGCGCTGCTTACTGAAGAATTCGATAGTGTGAAGAATTATGCGGTGCGAAACTTTATCAGCGAATCAACGGTTCGCCGAGATTTGAATAAAGTCAATGAATTATTGCTACGTTATCAAATTGAGATTGGCCGAGAATCCGCAAAATTGATTGGGGAAGAACATCAGATTCGCGTGTTTATGACGATTTTTTTCTGGAGTGTTTATCGTGGGAGTATCTGGCCCTTTAAGTATGTTGATGAACAACTGATTGAAACGTTTGTCGATAATCTTTTAAACAATGAGTTTACTGTATATCCCAAAATTCCCTATGAGTATAAAAAGCAGCTGGCTTTTTTGTTTGCAGAATCGATTATCCGGACTCGCAAAGGGAATATCGTTCAAATGTCCTCTGAAATGGAAGGACAAATCAAAACGAATTATTTGTACTCTGAGTTTGAGGGCAGATTATTAGAACTGCAGGGAGAGATCAATAGCAAACAATCGGAGATTCCTTTCTTCTTTTCAGTTTGGCTCTCGATGTCAAAAACAATGGATACGCTCAAAGAATCGATTGTCAAGAGGTTATTGAAGCAGCAAGTTGATGGCCAATTACCCGTCTACCTAGCAACAGAGTTCATGGTCACTCGTTTTCAAGAGGAGTATTTTCCTATTAAAGAAGAGGATCTTTGGCGGTTTCAAGCCTACCTTTTTAGCGGTCATTTTTTTACTTTCTATTATAAAGATTTTAATACCGATTTGACCGGCTATACGTATCAAAATATTTTTCTAGAACGATATCCCAATTTGATTAAAAAGACGAAGCGATTTATCGAAGATTTATATCAAGAATCCAACTGCTCGATTTTTCTGGAGAACGATTATTTATTGATCGTCTATTTGAGAAATATTTTCTTTTTGGAGGAGCCCTGTAATTACGAAGTGAAGATTACGATGTTGGTTGAAAGTGTCATGCCAAGGTTGTTGACGCAGAAATTCATTCGACAAATCAACGGCTACTTCGGTTATCTTTATAATTTGTCGATCTGTGATGTTTTTGATAGTGAGAATGGCGATGTTGATATTCTACTAACCACCAGTAATTTGGAAGGGTTGTGCCAGATATATCCAAATGCAGAGATTGTAGTTGTCAGCAAAACATTATCAATCGTTGATATGTCGAGAATCAATCAGGCTCTAGAGGAAGTTTCTGCTAAGAAAACGATTTCTGCAGATAAGTAATAATCAGTCTTTCAAAAATGAATCTGGAATAACGCGTTTTTTGAAAATAACAGAAGTAATTATTTGTTATAACAGTCAAGGGCGCTATTAATTAAAAAAAAGGAGTTAAGGAAAATGTCGAATAAAAAGATGATAGATAGACTTATCTATGGTTTTATGACTTTTCTGATTTTACTGAATTCGTTGACACCCTTGACCACATTGGCTGAGGCGGTGGAAACACCTGCACTAAAATTAGAAAGCATAGCAAAAGGCCAAGCAGACAATCAATTAGATGTGAAACTTTCTGCGACGACTGACAAGCAAACGGTAAAAATTAGTGCTTCTCAAGCAATCATTGAGCAAGCGAAATTGGAAGAGAACGGTCAATCGACTGATTTGCAGATTGAAAATAATCAAGTTATCGAAGTACCGACCGGTTATAGTGATGGCGTTATTCACTTGACCTTGAAGCAGGAAGCTTTAAAAGATCTTCAACAATTTGATCTGAACTATCAAGATCAAAATCTTACCTATCAATTTCCAGCAGCTCCAGAAAGTTCTTCCGCAGAATCATCTACATCATCTACAATAGACGCCACACAAAGCAGCGATGAAGAATCAAGCGGTATAAATACAACTGAAACATCTGAAACTGCAAAACAAAGTACGGAAACTTCTGAATCCAAAGAGTCACCGAAGGCAGAAAATAAAGCTGCTCGAGCAGACGACCCCACTGATATTCGGACATATTTTCCTGGTGGTGAGGGGACTATCTTAACTGGATCTAGTATGATTTTTATTGATGACGAAGGAAATGTGATTGACTCGCCAGTTGGTCCAAATACAAATGTTCGTATCTATTATACTTGGAGCATTCCAGAGGATGTTCGATCACAGATTAATCCGGGAGACTATTTTGATTTTGAATTGCCGCCGGAATTAATCCCGAAAAATCCAGTCAGTGGAGAATTAAAAAATGATGAAGGCGAAGTTTATGCTACTTATACTGTCGGTAAAGAAGGAAATATTCGGTTTACCTTTACGGATGAGGTACAAAATCAGAGTGAGATTAACGGACGTTTTTTCTTTGATACGATCTTTAATAAAGAACATATTGATGGACCAGGGGACATTACGATTCATTATCCTGTAGAAGATGATCTGCCTCCTGTAGATGTTGAAATTCATCCTGACACAGAAAAGTCTATCGACAAAACCGGTCATTTCGACCGTACACCCAATCCTTCAAGCGTTGAGTGGACCGTGGATATGAACCAAAGCATGAAGCATTTATCAGATGCAACAATCACTGAAAAATGGCCCGATGGTATCAATTATAAATCGGTCGAGGTCATGGAATTGGTTATGAACTTAGATGGAACTGTTAAGGAAACCGGACGGAAATTGAACCCTGACGAATATACTGTGGATGAGAATGGAAATGTCACGATTCTAGGGGATACAAATAAAGCCTATCGTCTCGTTTATCAGACGGATATCGATGAATCAGCCAAGCCAGAAGATGGCGGCAAAGTCAGCTTTACTAATACAGCTATTCTAACGGATAAAAACGATCCTGACGGGTTTGATGCGAAGGCCACGGTAACGAATAATTATGGGAAACCGATCGAGAAAAATATGACCGGTTATGATCCCAATAATCAACAGTTCAATTGGGAAATCAAATACAACTATAATGAAAAAAAAATTCCTAAGGATCAAGCAACGATTACCGATACCATCAGCGATAATATGGATCTAGTCGATGGCTCGATCAAGCTCTATCCTATCACTTTTGACGACCAGGGAAATGAAGTTAAAGGAGCTGCCTTGGAAGAAGGAACGGATTATATCTTAGCACCTAATCCGGATGGAAAAGGCTTTGTTGTTAAATTTTTAAATGATCTGGATCAAGCTGTGAAAGTTGAATATAAGACTAAAGTTGATGGAATCGTCACAGATCCGACACAGGTTAATAATAGTGTGACGACCGGTACAGGTCAAACTGATGGTGATAAGGGAACTGCCCAACAACAAAATGTCATTAAAAATTTAACGAACGTCGATTATTCGACTCACAAGGCAGAATGGACGATCAACATTAATAAGAACCACTATTACATGGAGGATCTGATCTTAAACGATACTTACTCGCCAGTTCCGGGTTTATCAATGGCGATTAAACCAGACTTGACACCGGATTTTGAAATTCTTGATGTCACAACGAATAAAGTTCTAACTACTGGAACGGATTATGACTTAGAACTTGTGAAAGATCTAAATGGCAATGAAACTGGCTTCAAAGTTGTTTTCAAAGGCGACTACCAAACAACTCACGATGAGTTCAAATTGACTTATCTAACCAACTTTGATGTTACCTTGCTGGATCCAGATAATCCGGAGATGGATCACTATAAAAATAATATGTCTGCTGATTGGAGCGATCAAAACGGTGGAAAACATCATTCTGATGATGAACAGGACTTCAAACCAAATGATCCGTATCAGTTAAACGCTCAAAAAAGTGGTCAGTATAACGCACAAACTAAACACATCACGTGGACGATCGCAGTCAATTTAAGTGGGAATATTTTATCGAATGCCCAGTTGAAAGATGCAATCAAGGATAATCAAGATTACGTAGCTGGCTCGTTAAAAATCTATGAAGCGGAAGTTCAAAAAGATGGTACGGTAGTCAAGAAAGAGCCAGAGACGGTAGTAAATGACCAGATGAGAAATTAATTGGTGCTAAAGGATTCTATTTACCGATTGTCGCAGGCAGGAAGACGTTGGCGGTATTGGGCATTGAACGAAATGCAGATCTTGATTTGGAAAATGATCAGCTCAATTACTTAAAATTGGTTCTGACGCAAATTGCAGTCATCTTGGAACAAACAGAATTGAAAGATGAGAAAGAGCAAGTTGAGTTAGAAAATGAACGGGAAAAAGTCCGCAGCAATTTATTACGAGCCGTATCTCATGATCTGAGAACACCATTAACTGTTATCTCAGGGATTGCTGAAACATTAGGCATTGGAAATGATCTAAAAGAAGAGACACAGCGAAAATTATTAAAGGATATTCAAGAAGAGTCACAATGGCTGATTCGGATGGTTGAAAATCTTTTATCCATCACGCGAATCAACATGGATACAATGAAGGTTAATAAAACTGCTGAACCAGTAGAAGAGATCATCGAGGCTGTTTATAAGCATTTAAGGAAAGTCTATCCAGACGGCCAAGTGGATGTTCACCTACCAGAAGAAGTCATCTTTATTCAAGCGGACCCCATTTTGATTGAACAAGCGTTGTTCAATCTGATAGAAAATGCGTTTCGTCATGGAGAAAATGATCTACCAGTCAAACTAAACGTCTATCAGGAAAAAGAACAAACAGTTTTTGAAATTGAAAATCACGGCGAAATTCCATTAAAACAATTTCAAAAGATCCAATCAAATTTGTCCAGCACGAATGAAGTACCGGTTGATTCAAAAAATGGCTTAGGAATCGGATTGAGTATTGTAAAAACAATCGTCCATGCGCACAATGGTAAAATGGAAATGACGATAGGTGGGGGCAAAACATTGGTTCGAATTTATTTGAAGTGAGGGGAAGAATTATGAAGCAATCCATTTTATTGATTGAAGATGATCCAAATATTACGGATTTTATGGAAGTCGTTTTGGGACAGGAACGCTATCAGTTAACAATTGCTAGTACTGGAATGGAGGCATTGACTGCTTTTCAAACAACATCGTTTGATTTAGTTTTGTTAGACTTAGGATTACCAGATATTGATGGGATTGATTTGTTAAAAATCCTTCGCAAGCGAATGCATCTGCCAATCATCATTATTTCTGCTAGAAATAATGAAGAGGAGAAGGTTAAAGCGTTGGATTTAGGTGCGGATGATTATGTAACTAAACCATTTGGAACGAATGAATTACTTGCGAGGATTCGTACAGCCTTGCGCCATCAAAACGTTCAAACAGAATCACTAACTGTCGTGGAAAACAAAGACTTGAAAATTGATTTCGAAAAACAGTTAGTTTATAAAAAGGGACAAGAAATTCATCTTACAAAAAACGAATATCGAATTTTAGCGCTGATGTTTCGTCAGTTGGGGAAGGTAGTTACGTATCAAACATTGATGACAGAAGTATGGGGCCCTTACAGCGATGACTCGCAGACATTGCGGGTGAATATGTCTAACATTCGTAAAAAGATCGAAAGCGATACATTGAAACCAGAATATTTGATTACTGAGATCGGAGTGGGCTATCGTTTGCGTGATCATCGTTCGGAATAATAAAGTGATTTTTCGAAAGACATAATAAAGCGAAAGTTCGTGGCCAAATTACTATCGATTTAGAAAATAATTTGGCCGCTTTGCTTTAACCATCTAAATGTTAAAACCTTGAATTGATTAAGTCAAAAGTTTCACGAGCAACCTGTTCAAACAATATATCGAAGTTTTCTTTATTTGATAGGTCATTGATTACATAAATTTTTTTGATTTTCGACTTTAATTTTGGCAAAGGACAATCACTGATGACTAAGTCGCAATTATTCATCTCATTTTTCTGAAGAATAATACTGTCAGTAAATAACTGCTCAATCTTTCCCATAATATCATCGCTAATATAGTAATCACGAGTATAGTTAACTCCAATTCTAATGGGGTTAACAGCATGATATCGATCGTATAGATGGTACAGGTCTTCGATGATTGAATCCGTGTTTTGGGCATTAGAGCTAGCCCCAAAAACATCGTCATGCTGCTCAAAATCGTGATAAAAATGACGTATATCATCAATGACCTGTGAGAAATTCTCACTATTTTTATGGAGGAAGTAGCTTGGCAGCATAGTGTTTGAATGGTTCTCTGCTAAATAATCATTGTATAACCGATTTCGTGACAAATTCAGAATGTGCAGAACTCGTTTGTTTTCCGGTATTTTTAGCTGAAATCTTTTGGAAAAATTGTCTACTATTTTTTTTGCTGACAAGACAGCTGGGACTTTTTCCTGAATGAAAGTTGAATATTGCTTATAGTTCTCTTCATCGGAATCAATTTTTGTAGTGGACAAACGGATCAAAATATTCAGAATTATCCTTTGTTCATCGTTCAAGTGAAGTGAAGGATTGAAGGCATCAATCATTGGATTCAAAAAGATTCGGCTATTTTCACTATTTGCCAAGTCTTCCTGTACTTTTTTAAGCGAGCTGTAAGGGAAATTTTCGGTACATAAAATCAACAACAAAGCGATCTTATCCAGTTGCCCACTAGATAAGCGTGGAATCAATTCCTTTTTTAGATAGGTAGAAACAAATTGATAAACATCAATACTGTCCTTATTAAAAGGGAGGCTTGTATTGGCAAAAATTGTCCAATAAACATCTAACAAACAATATTGAATCTGAATTTCAGTGCCGTGGATTCTTCGGTTACCTGATTTGGAGAAGGAAATCGCTAATCCAAACAATGCTAAAAATTCATCAATTTCCTTCATTCGTGAGTACAAATAAGGAACGCTGTAATTCGTTTTATAACTGAGTGCTAAAATTGAATTAGTTTCGCGATCAAGTAAAGCTGCAATAATTGTGAAATTTGTAGAAGATTTACAATAAGCACCGAACATCTTGTAATAGCATTCAGCTTTATCAAAAAGAGCTATATCAATTTGACTGAAACGTTGTTTTGATATTACTCGGCAGTCAGGATGGATTATTTGCTGTAAATCTTGACTCAGTTCCTTTAGATAGAGGAGCAGGGTTGCGTCTGAAACCTGACTTCTTTGTGCTAGATAACTTTGACTGACGGGCTCAGAATGCTTGGTCAACAGTTGAAAAAGCTTAAGTTTTGTTCGGTTTTTCTTACTTAATAGATATTTTTTAACTGCTTCCTGTGTTTGCATACGGCTCTCCTTAAAAAGTTTCTTATCTAAAGTATAGAGCATGGGAGGCTTTTAATAAACCATCGTGTTTTTTTAGGAAATCAAATTATTCAAAATTCTCCAATTTTTCAAAAGAAAAACATAATATAAACAGTGTTATTTAGTTTATTCTCTTTTTAGAAATTAATGAAAAGAGGGATCAACTTGAGAACATTACATGTATTACTGTCTGCTTTCTTGTTGTTCGCTACGTCAATTTCTTACACAAGTAAAGCTGAAGCCGTTATAACGAATGAAACTACAGAGATAGTAAGTCAAGCCAAATGGGCAAATGTGGACAACATCCATTTTACCGACGATTTTGCTCTATTTAACTCGGGTGTAGCGAAGTTACCTATGGGTAAACCAGTGGAAGTTTCCACAATAGTATCATTCTCGGGAGACATTGAAGCCATAAAGCAAGCATTGGTGACTTTTGAAGATGTCGGACAAGGCATCCAGATTGATTGCGGACAACTTTCCTTTGAAGAAAATAAGAAACAAGCATACTTTAAGTTTTTAATAACCTTAACAGAACCAATCCCGCTTGGTCAGACACGCTTATTTACCGTGAAAATTTCTGATAGTAGTCCTGGAGATAATAAATACTTAACGCCATATAGTCAACGACAAACGGTGATTCAAGATATGCTGATTACACCAGAGGGCACGCCGCCGGATTATGCAGAACCAAGTACAGAACCAAGTACAGAACCAAGTACAGAACCAAGTACAGAACCAAGTACAGAACCAAGTACAGAACCAAGTACAGAACCAAGTACAGAACCAAGTACAGAACCAAGTACAG